>Ga0209482_1000460_pt1 | contig 34490 bp, 31 predicted proteins | sample CoawatmetaG10DNA_FD_187512 | JGI IMG/M metagenome (GOLD analysis project Ga0209482, IMG submission 187512) | Marine microbial communities from the West Antarctic Peninsula - Coastal water metaG104-DNA (SPAdes) (version 2) | ecosystem: Environmental > Aquatic > Marine > Coastal ...
TTTTTGAAGTTTCACTATACAGCCACTTTTCTTCATCTGAAAAGCTCACAATAACAGAATTTTTTCTTCTTTGTTTTTCTAGAAATTCTTTTGAGACACTTTCTTCAATATTCATAACTCCCCAATCCTCTCCATTAACATAAATATGTGCAAATTTATGATTAGATGACAAGTTTCCTGTATCTCTAATCATAGATTGAAAAGTTAGGTCATATGGGTATTGCCTTGATGTTGGTTTCTGTATAGAAAATTCACTTAAACCAAAGATTGTTTTGTCATTTTTTAATTCTATTTTCAGACTCATGCGATGTTTACTGAACCAATGATCTTTTAAATGGCCCTTTAATCTTATTTTTGCATTGAATCTTTTTTTGTTATAAGTTAAAACTGCTTTATTTTTTGATGGATTTGATAGTTTAGAGTTCTTTAATGCAATATTTCTATCTAGCATTAGATTTTGTAAGTCTTTAAAATTTATATCAATATAAATTTTTTCAAATTTGTACACATGTCTTTCGAAAAATTTATATTGAATTATTTCTGGTATTTTTTTCAATAACCCAGTTAATTTTAGCGACATATTGAATTGCTTCTGTGTACCATCTTCAACTAGATTACCAAACGATGAAAACCCTAGATTATATGATTCTAACTTATGCTTAAAATCACTTTTAAGGATATCTAACTTTTGATAACTTATAGACACAGGAAGCAACAGTAAACTTAAAAAAATCAAGTATATTAAATATCTTGATTTTTTTTGTTTTAAGATCATTTTTCTAAGCTTTTAAAATATTATGTAAATCAAACTACCAATTAGATTTTGCCTCAAAGAAAGTAACAACCATCTTATTATCTAATTTTTGAAGTATTTTAGAAATTACTTCAATTGATGAATTTTGCTCTGGAGTTATTAACATAACTGCAGTATTTCCTAGATGACTTTTATCCAAGCGTATAAGTTTTAAGTTTTGAGCATTGAGCATGATTGCCTGTGACACATCCTCAAACATAACATTTTCTTGCTCCCATTTAATTATCAGATTGTATTCGTTTGTTTGAATATTACTTCGATTTGACAGCCATAAGTAAATCATAAGTAGAATAAGCAGTATTATGATTGTTGCTACGAAAATTTGTCCCGCTGCGTATGCAAGTCCAGTAGCAATAGCTAGGAATAAGTAAACAAGCTCTTCAGGCTCTTTAATTGGAGTTCTGAAGCGTACAATAGATAAAGCGCCAACAAGCCCCAATGAAAGAGCAAGTGACGATTTAACAACAATTATTACAAGAAACACAACCGCAGAAAGAATTGGGATAATTGAACCAATATGCATTTTACCAGTAAGAGAAAAAGATCTCCTTATGTAGAATTCTCTAATAATGAATGACATTAAAACACACATAAGAAAACTAAATAGAGTTGGTATCAAATCTAACTGACTGAATTCAGGATATATTAATTCGTTGAGATTTGAAAGACTATTCATTACATTATTATTAAAAAGTAAGGATTTTAAATTTTATAATACTATTACATCAAAATAATACTTATTTAAAACTATAGAATTTTAGATATCTAAAAATATAGTTTATATTGGTACAAGCTCAAAATTAGTATTACCAGGACTAGTTATCTCTTAAATTCAGGTATAAGCTGATTAAGTAATTTGTATATTTTACTAATTTCAGTATTCAATGCAGCATCTTTAATTTTGTCTAATATTGGCTCTAATTCATCCCAACTAATCATTTCTTCCTCTGCACACATAATTAACTTGTTATCTGTAAGAGTAAATTTTCCATTAACTAAGAGCTCTTCATAAAGTTTTTCTCCAGGCCTTAATCCAGTATATTTAATCTCTATATCTCCATTAGGATTGTTTTCATTAATAACCTGTAGCCCACTTAGTTTAATCATTTTTTCTGCCAGATCAAAAATTCGTATAGGTTTTCCCATATCCAAAACAAAAACTTCTCCTCCTTTAGCCATTGCTCCTGCTTGTATTACTAGTTCTACTGCCTCTGGTATAGACATAAAGTATCGAACAATATCGGCATGAGTTACTGTAATTGGACCACCTTCTTTAATTTGTTTTTTGAATAAAGGTATCACTGAGCCACTTGAGTTCAGTACATTTCCAAAACGAACCATAGTAAAACAAGTACTATGGGATTGTTTAGCAAATGCCTGCAAGATTAATTCAGCAACTCTTTTGCTAGCACCCATAACATTTGCAGGCCTTACTGCTTTATCTGTTGAAATTAAAACAAAAGTTTCAACATTTGAAGAAATTGCAGCTTTAGCTGCTGATAATGTGCCTATCGCATTATTAAGGACTCCTTGAGACTGATTAAATTCTACAAGCGGAACATGCTTGTAGGCTGCAGCGTGATATATTGTCTGAACACCATAATATTTGCAAATATTTCTTACTCTAGATTCATCTCCAACAGAGCCTATAACTGGGAAAATTTCCACTTCAAAAAACTTCATATTAATTAACTCTTGCTCAGTTAAATAAAGAGAAGATTCACTAATTTCATAAAGGACTATTTTTTTAGGCTTTAAAGACAGTATTTGCCGGCACAACTCAGAACCTATTGAGCCACCCGCACCAGTAACTAAAACGACTTTTTCAGAAATATTTATTTTAAGAAGATCTTTATTTGGGCTAACTGACTCTCTCCCCAATAAATCCTTTATATCAATTTCTAATAAATCATTAATTTTTACCTTGCCTTGTGCCAACTCTGAAAAGCTTGGAAGTGAGCGAACTATAACTGGATAAGGCTCCAAATAACCAATAATTTCATTGCGTTGAATACGTGATATTGAAGGCATAGCAAGGAACACTTCTTTAATATTTTTTTTCTCAATTAAAGCTTTTAAATCAACTTTTGAATTTACTTTTAGCCCATTAATTGACTGACCATAGAGTTTACTTTTATCATCAATAAAAGCTATAGGCTTATACTCATTAGAATAAGTCAAAGCTCTTGATAATTGTCTGCCTGAAGACCCTGCACCATAAATAAGTACATTATGATTGGCATTTACTTCTGATAACAACCAGCGTGCAAAAAAACGAGAGCCACAAATAGCCATTACTAAAAGAAGCCAGTTAATCAGAATCACTGAGCGAGGGACCCCTTCAATGGCACCCATAAAAATAACTATTCCCCATATAATCACGTACAAAGAAACAGCTTGAATAATACGCCAAATCTCTTTTAACCCTAAATAACGAATCACGTCATTGTAAAGCCCAAAACGAAAAAAAATAGGTAATAAAAATACTGGAGCTAGCAAAATTGATAAGAGCAAATCGACATCCCCACTAGGGAAAAACCATTGATCCAAGCGAATAGAAAATGCAACTAACAAAGATAAAATTACAGCAATAATATCAAAAAATAACATTATTGCTTGTTTTATTTTTCTTGGGAATTGAAGTAATATTTGAATCATAGTTTAGTATTATAGAAGGAAAGGTATAGAAAGCTCAGGATAACTGGCTAATGCATTATGTTATCTCGCTTTAAAACTTTTACTAGAGTCATAAATAGTATTTTAATATCAAACCAAAATGATTTGCGCATCATGTATTCTTCATCCATTAAAACTTTCTCAGGAATTGACAAATCATCTCGACCATTTACCTGCGCCCAACCAGTAATTCCAGGTAAGAGTCTATCAATGCCTCTAACTTTTCGAAGTGTAATCAAATCGTCTTGGTTAAACAATGCCGGTCTAGGCCCAACAAAACTCATATCTCCTTTTAAAACTGAAAATAACTGAGGAAGTTCATCTAAGCTTGTTTTACGAAGTAAACCACCAATTGGAGTAAGAATATTATGCTGATCTTTAATAAGATGAGATGCAACTACTGATGTATTAATCCACATTGAACGAAATTTTGGCATCTTGAAAATTACATTATTTTGGCCAACTCTGTCTGACCAATATAATATTGGACCTTTAGATGAAATACGAACAGAAATAGCAATAAAAATCATTGGAATTATCAATAATAAGCAGAGACACGCGGCAGAAAAAAAGTCAAAAAAACGTTTCATTCATTTCTTCTAATGTTCTTTTTGGAATAAAGCCTAATCTTTCTAATTTCTTTGAGGAATAGCACTCATTCCCAAGTAACTTATCTATTTTATATTTAATTCTTGGATTTAATTTAGAGATCAAACTAAACAAAAAATTTGGCACTCTCCATTTTTTAATGGGCCTACCAGCAGCAATGCACATTGAATCATAAATCTCACTGGAAGAATGTGGTTTACCATCAGTAGCAATAAAAATTTCTCCATTAGCTCTCTTCTCTTCAGCGACAAATAAGATTGCTCGAACTAAATCATCCACATGAATCATAGAGCGCTTATTACTTGTTTTAGGCAAAGGAGGAAACCATCCTTTTCTGACACCTTCCAACATTAATTTTAGGTTTCCTTTGACATTTGGACCATAAACTAAAGATGGTCGAATAATAGAAACATGCATTCCCGAACCCTTACTTAATTTCAATAGTTTTAGCTCTGCTTCTCGCTTAGTTTTTCCATAAACACCTTCTGAATTACCAAGACTTTCTTCGTTTAAACAATCCCCAATAGTGGAGCTACCCCCCGCTTTAACACTGCTAATAAAAACAAACGTTTTAACACCAGAGTTAATAGCCAATTTAGCTAATTCTAATGTCGCATCAATATTCACCCTTCGGTAAAGGCTACTTATCTTTTCTGCGTTTCTAGTGTCATGCGCAAATCCAGCCAAGTGAAACACTGTGTCAATATTCTTTAAAGCATCTTGAGGAATACTATCATTTTCAAAATCACAGACTATGGTTTCAAAAGAAGGTTGCTTTACACGTGAGATAATTCTTAAATTTGCATCCAGAGCCATAATAAGTCTTTGCCCCACAAACCCTGTTGACCCTGTCAATAATATATTATTCAAATCCTAATTCTCCAGACAATAAAGATTTTTAAATCTAAAATTTATTTAATAACATGATGATATAGTATTTACTAAGTCTCCTTAACATCTAAAAATAAGATTATCTTAAGATCAAGTCGAAATTGCTTCTAACTGAAGAAATTTATTAATTTTTTTTAGCTAATAAATTTTATAAAATTATATTACTTTATATTACTTTATATTCTAAAATAGTTCCTTTAAATTCAATAAAAACAATATGTCCATCTTCCTTATAGCTGAAATAGGTATTAATCATAATGGTGATATGTCAATTTGTAAAAAATTGATAGATGTTGCAGTTTCTTCAGGAGCCAATGCAGTAAAGTTTCAAAAACGAGAAATCAATAATGTCTATACCAAAGAATTTCTTGATTCTGCCAGAGATAGCCAATGGGGAACAACTCAACGTGATCAAAAACTTGGTCTAGAGTTTAATTATGATGAATATATGGAAATCGATGCATATTGCAAAGAGAAAAATATTGAATGGTTTGCTTCAGCATGGGATTTAGATAGTCAAAAATTTCTACAAAAATGTAATTGCAAATATAACAAAATAGCGTCAGCCATGATTGTCTATAAAGATCTTCTAGAAATGGTTTCAAAAGAAGGAAAGCATACATTTATTTCAACTGGAATGACTACTTATGACGATATTGAGCAAGCAGTTAACATTTTTCGAAAAAATAAATGCTCTTTTGAGTTAATGCATACAGTTTCAACCTACCCAATGAAGGATGAGAATGCCAACCTTAAGATGATTAAAACTCTAAGGGATCGATTTCAATGTGATATAGGGTACAGTGGACATGAAGTAGGGCTTGCAATTTCGTATGCTGCTTCTGCAATGGGAATTACCTCACTTGAAAGACATATAACTCTTGATAGATCAATGTATGGCTCTGACCAATCTGCTTCAATTGAGCCTGCAGGATTATCTCAATTAATTGGTGCAATTCGAAAAATTGAGTTGGCAATAGGTGACGGAATTAAAAAAACTATTGTTGAGGAAGCTGCAGTTGCAAAAAATCTTCGCCAACATCTAAATTGGTAACCCTAGTGGAAAATGACAAAAAAAATATTATAGATTTAAAAGATAATGTTCTTGAAGATAAAAAATATCTCGATGTACTTTATTCTGATAAAAGAAGACCAAAAAGTAATTACCCAGTTCAATTAGCAAAACATTTAATAGAAAATTACTATCTTGGAAAAGGAAGTATTCTTGATATTGGTTGTGGAAGGGGTGACTTATTAAAAGCTTTTCATAACAAAGGTATGAAAGTTACTGGAACAGATATTTCTCCTTCTTCAATTAAGTCATGTGAACCCCATTTAGTTAAAACTGCAGATTTAGAAAAACAAAAACTACCTTTTGATAATGAAGAATTCAATTTTGTATTTTCAAAATCTGTTATTGAACATCTTCATAACCCAATGCCTTTATTAAAAGAAGCATTAAGAGTTGTTAAAAAAGACGGAAAAGTTGTAATTATGACACCTAGCTGGGTACATCATGGATGGGGTCCATTCTACTTAGATTACACCCATGTCACTCCTTTCACAAAACCTTCACTAAGAGATGCAATGGAGATGGCTGGGTTTATAGATGTTGAAGTTTATTATTTTTATCAATTGCCATTTTTATGGAAATGGCCTGGATTAAAAATCTTAGTAAAATTATTTTCTAAACTTCCATTACCTTATAAACCAATGTATGACATAAACTTACCATTAGAAGTCAATAAGTTAATTCAGTTTAGTAAAGAAGTTATGCTCTTAGGTGTTGGGCATAAACCAAATGAAAAAACCTAAAATTTTATACATAAGAGGTATTTAAATAATGAAAAATTCTGATGATATACTTTGGGATTCATACAATAATCTATTATTAGGAAATGATATTGACAGAATTAGGAAATTACTAATTCGTTATGAGTTATTTAAAATGTCGTTAAAAATTCCTGGGGATATTGTTGAATGTGGTGTTTTTAAAGGAGCTGGATGGATGTATTGGTTAAAGCTCTTAGAACTCTATTCTAAAGGAGAACAAAAGCGAGTTATAGGTTTTGATACATTTGGGGCATTTTCAGATAATTTACTTGATTATGAGAAAGAATCTGCAAAATTATTTACTGATGAAGCTGAATTCAATGGTGTAATTCCTGAAGATTTATTAAAAAATGCACGCAATGCTGGTTTTAAAAATGCAGAGCTAGTATCAGGAGAAGTAGTAGAAACCTTACCCAATTATATTGAGCAAAATAAAGGTTTTCGTATCTCTCTTTTGAATTTAGATTTTGATACTTATCATGGCACTAAAACTGCCTTAGAACATATGTATGATATAGTCTCACCTGGAGGCCTTATAATTCTGGATGAATATGGAAAACGAGGCTGGGGTGAGTCTGACGCTGTTGATGAATTTTTTCTTGGAAAAGGTGTGGCTATAAATGCAATGCAAGGATCTTTTCAACCTACAGCATACATAATCAAACCACTATAAATGACTCAGAATTATTCCATTGGAATAATGCAAGGCAGGCTCAGTTCTAAAACTGGCAAGCCATTACAATCATTTCCAATTGATGACTGGTGTGAAGAATTTTCAAGAGCAAAACGACTTGGCTTAAATCAAATAGAATGGCTTTTTGATGGTTTAAATGATAAAAAAAATCCAATTTCTAGTGTCAATGGTCGAAAGAAAATTAAAGCTTTGATTAAAGAACATAAAATTACCGTCAATAGCTTATGTGCCCATAAATTTATAAATGGCAGTTTACTTAACAAGACCTCAGTTGAAAAAGCAAAAGAAGAATTATCTGAGCTTTTATTATGGGCGAGTGATATACATATTAAGTATGTTATTCTTCCGATCATGGGCTCAATGAGTATTAAAGAAAATAATAATGCAAAAGAAAAACTGAAAAAAATCCTTCATGATGTTTTAAAAAAAAATAGCCCCATTATTCTTCTTGAAACTGATATGCCAGCCATTGAAATACGAAACTTTATTAATCAAGTTTCTTTAAAAAATGTTCAAGTCCTTTATGATCTTGGGAATGCAAATGCTATGGGCTTTAATATCGAGGAAGATATAACTACTCTTAAAAATATTATTGGTGAGATTCATATAAAAGACAGATTCTCTGATGAAGGTAAAAGTACGCGACTTGGTAGTGCAGATACACCTATCAAAATTGCTGCAAAAACCTTATCGAGATTATCTTGGAAAGGTCCTATTATCCTTGAAACACCTGTATTTGATGACTGGTTATCCGAAGCAGAAAGCAATATTTTATACACAAAAAAAATTTTTAATTTATTACCAACCTGATGAATAATAAAAAATTATGAAAGCACTCTTTGTTGGTTTGGGCTCAATTGGCCAACGCCATTTAAGGAACTTAATTAAATTAAGGCCAGAAGCTGAAATCTTAGCTGTTCGCTCTAAGCGAATTTCTCCTGTTTTAAGTCAGACCAATGAGGTCATTGAAGGTGAATCGATTAAAGAATTTTATAAAATAAAAGAGTACCAGTCCTTATCAGTCGCTTTAGAAAATAAACCTGATGTTGTTTTTATTACTAATCCTTCAAGCCTTCATATTGAGACTGCAAAAGAGTCTGTTAAGGCTGGTTGCTTTGTTTTTATTGAAAAACCTTTATCACATCAATGGCAAGGTGTAGAGGAGATTATTCATTTGGAAAAACAGATTGGCCAAAAAAGAATTGCAGTTGGATATCAATTTAGATTCCATCCAGCATTAAAATTTATTAAAGCCCTTTTAGCTGAAAAAAAAATTGGTAATCTTATTAGCTCCCGAATAGTAAATGGAGAATATATGCCAAATTGGCATCCATATGAAGATTATCGTCTTAGTTATGCAGCTAGAAATGATCTTGGGGGAGGTGCCTTAGTTACTCAAATTCATGATTTTGATTATGCAATGTGGTTATTTGGAAAACCTTATGAACTTTTTGCTATAGGTGGACAACTTTCAAATTTAAGTATAGATGTAGAGGACAGTGTTCAAATACAAATAAAATTTAGCTCTAATGCTAAACCCCTTCCAGTTTCAATTAGTCTTGACTATCTTCAGTGGCCCCCTGAAAAATCAATTACAATTATTGGAGATAAGGGCTCTATTAAATGTGACTTGATTAAAATGGAAGTTATTATAAATAATAGAATAGAAAATACGGTTGAAAAAAAATTATTTCCAAATTTTAATCGTAATAATCTATTTATTGATGAAATGAATAACTTTCTCTCTTTTGTTGAAGGTAGTCAAGAGCCCTCTATTGATTTAAAAAGTGCGTCTGAAAGCTTACGTATTGCACTTGCAGCAAAAGAATCTATGATACGAGGAAAAGTGAAAAAATTTGATGAAATCTAATAATAAAGTATGGGCTATAATCCCAGCAAGGAGTGGCTCAAAAAGTGTAAGGGATAAAAATATTATGCAATTAGCAGGATATCCAATGATTGCTTACAGCATTAAAGCAGCCATTCAATGTCCAAGTATTGAGCGAGTTATTGTTACAACCGATTCTCAAGAATATGCTGATATTGCCCTTAAATACGGATCTGAAGTTCCTTTTCTTCGTCCCGCCAAAATTTCTGGTGATAAGTCAACAGATATCGAATTCTTTAAGCATGCAATTAAGTGGTTTCGCAAAAATGAGGGCCTTGCTCCTGAATATTTTGTTCATTTACGCCCTTCAACCCCTATAAGATCTCCTATGGTTATTGAAAATGCAATTAAAAAATTTATTAATAGCGAGTTTACAGCTCTAAGATCAGTTCATAAAATGTCTGATAGCTCATATAAAACATTTGAAATTGATACTGGAAAATTAATAACAATATGTAATGGTAATTTTGATATTGAGAGTACGACACTTCCAAGGCAATCATTTCCAGAAACCTATAATGCAAATGGTTATGTTGATATCATCAGAACAAGTATGATAGATTCAGGAATTATGCATGGTAATAATGTCAGTGCTTTTATAACTGAAACAACATTTGAAATAGATGAACTAGATGATTATGATTACTTAGAATTTATGGTTAATAAGTCACCAAAAATTATTAAAGAATTAATGAGTAATAAAAATGAATGAAAAATTGAATAATCTTTTTGATCTTAAGGATAAGGTTATTGTGATAACTGGAGCTGCAGGATTACTGGGTGAAAAATATGCTGAAGCTATTGCATCATTTGGTGGACATCCAATCCTTTTGGATGTAGCTAAAGATAAGGTAGAACTTCTTGCATCAAATTTAAATAAGAAATATGCAATAAAGGCATCTGGCTTCAAAGTAGATATAACAAATGAAGCTCAGATTATAACTAATAAAGAGCTTTTATTAAATAAGTATGGAAAGATTGATGCATTGATTAATAATGCAGCTAACAACCCTCAGGTTGAAAATAGCTTAGAAAGAAATTTTTCTAGACTAGAAAATTTTTCCTTAAAATCATGGAAGAATGATATTGAGGTTAGTCTAACTGGATCTTTTCTTTGTTCAAAGCACTATGGTTTAATAATATCCAATAATCCTAATGGTGGTTCTATTATTAATATTTCATCTGACTTAGGCATTATTGCACCAGATCAAAGGCTTTATAGAAAAGACTCCCTTAAAGAGAATGAGCAACCTGTTAAGCCAGTTTCTTATTCTGTTACTAAAACAGGAATTATTGGCCTAACTAGATATTTAGCTACATATTGGGCAGATAAAAATGTTCGTTGCAACGCAATGTGTCCAGGTGGAGTAGAAAATGGACAGCCAAATGATTTCTTAAATAAAATTTCTACAAGAATTCCTATGGGTCGTATGGCACAAGTTGATGAATATCAAAGCACTCTTATATGGATGTTAAGTGACTCTTCTAGCTATTTAAATGGTGCAATAATTCCTATAGATGGTGGAAGATCAATTTGGTAAAAAATCTTATTGATTAATTTTTTTTTAATTTTATGGAAATTTAAAAACTTAACTATTATGAAGCTAAATAACGAAAATTTAAAAGATAAATATAATGAAATTTATAAAAAAGGTGCTTATAAAAATTATTTTACTTTTAATGCCTATACAATTCTCTCTGCTATTCTTGACGCAACTGATTGGGAAGATAAAATTGTTCTAGATGTTGGTTGTGGAGAAGGTGATTTATCAGCAATGATTTCCTTTGCAGGAGCCAAACAAGTTGATGGGATTGATTATAGTCAAGAAGCAATTGAAATTTCAAAAAATAGAATAAACCTTAAGAATGTAAATTTTATTAATAAAGATGCAAATGAGGTTATAGGAAAATATGATGTTATTGTAATGGCTGGTGTTCTTGAACACATTGATAAACCATTTGACTTACTTGATAGACTAGTTAAAAATAATTTAAACCAAGGTGGAGTAATTGTAACTGCTTCTCCGTCGTTTTTAAACCCAAGAGGTTATATTTGGATGGCACTTCAAACCCTTCTAGATGTTCCAATGTCATTATCTGATATTCATTTCTTTATGCCATCTGATTTTGATAAATTTGCAACTGTAAGAAATCTAAAAATAAATATGACTAGTATTGATCATGATTGGGGTGGTGGTGAAAGGACTATTCTTGATTATAAAAAGAGATTGGTTAATGCATTAAAAGATAAGCAACTAAATAATGAAAATGTACCAGAATTTTTAGATTGGCTTGAAGAAGCTATTTCTTATTTTAACCATGATGAAAAATCTGGTGCTATTATGATTACTTCTATATATAAATGATTAAAAAATGCCTTTTTCCTGCTGCAGGTTATGGAACTCGTTTCTTACCTGCAACCAAAGCAGTGCCAAAAGAGATGCTTCCAATTTTAACAAAGCCACTTCTACAATATGGCGTTGAAGAAGCCATGTCAGCAGGAATAAATAATATGGCAATAGTAACAGGTAGAGGTAAAAGATCGATTGAAGATCACTTTGATAATTCATTTGAAATTGAAAATCAATTAAAAAATTCTTCAAAACGACATTATCTTAAAGAAATCACAAAAATTATTGATAGTGCAACTTTTACTTATGTTCGTCAAAAAGAAATGCTTGGCTTAGGGCATGCTATTCTCTCAGGAAGGCCTTTAATTGGAGATGAACCTTTTGCAGTAATATTAGCCGATGATTTATGTGATAACCCACATAGAGGTATTACAACTCAAATGATTGAAGCCTATGAGAAATATGAATGCTCTATTATTGCAATTGAAGAAGTACCAATGAATCAAGTTGACAAATATGGAATTATTTCAGGCTCCCTAGTTGAAGGCTCAAAAAATGATTTTCTAGTAAATAACATGATTGAGAAACCTGACCAAAAAAATGCCCCAAGCAACCTTGGCATTATTGGTCGCTATATACTTACGCCTGATATATTCGATATTCTTGAAACTATTCAACCAGGGAAAAATGGAGAAATACAAATTACAGATGCACTTCTTGTTCAAGCAAAAAAAGGCAAGGTTATTGCGTGTAAATTTGAAGGAACTAGGTTTGATTGTGGAAGTGTAAAAGGCTATATAAATGCAATTAATTACTTTGCAGAAAAATCTGGCGTATTAGACAATTAAGCTACAAAATAATAAACAGCTAGAAATAATATAAAAGATACTAAATAACTCAGCATTCTTCCAAATAAAATTGAATACATATCATTTGCCCACCTTCCCTTAACAAGACTTTCGTCAATTGACCTACTGAGCATTGGATCTAAATAAAAGGCAACAACAATTGCACCAAAGCCATGAAACATAGTTGAAAACTGACTAACAGTTAGTCTATATTCATAAAAATAAAAAGACATCAAAAAAGCAACAAAGAAACCCGTATTTAAAAAAGAGTAAGATATAAAGGCAATCAATGACTTTCTTTTAACTAATTTATCAAATTGAAATTTTTCCATATCTTTTAAATTTTTATGGTTTTTATTTTTAGAAAAAACTACTTGCAATAAAGATAATAGTAGAATATTACTCTTAGCATAAAGGCTAAATACATTCTGAAAAAAAAGCTGAGCGTTATTTAACCTCAAAATAACAAATAAACAAGATAAAAAACATAGAAAGAGAGCACAAAGAACAACTAGAAGATAATTTTCAATATTTGCTTCAGATTCTACAAGAAATGCAAGAGAAGGAAGAAATGCAATCAACAAAAATCTACTGCCAGTATGCATTGAATAATGAAAAGTTGTACCAAGGGCAGTATTGCCTGTCAGCTTTCCAGCAACTCGAGATGAAAAAGAATAAATTTCAATGAAATGCATTAAAACAAAACTTATAATGGCAATGATTTCAATTAGCATTTTAAATTTTCCATATACATTTAGTTAGCAAAAACATAGTCAAGAAGTTTTTTCCAACTTGCTAGTTCTTTATATTTTTTTTGACAGTCTGGGACAATACTATTATTTTTAAACACTTCACTGTCATTTTTACTAATAACATTACTCATTATCATTGATAATTCTCTGGCAGAACTCATATTAAAGAAGCATACTTTATCATATCCATATGAAGTCGACCTTGAGTATTGATGATCAGCTAGAAGTAACGGTAAATTATAAGAAATTGCTTCTCTTATTGGTAACCCCCATGTCTCAAGCTTTGATGGGAATAATAAAAAATCACATTTATTATAATATTCATTCATTTGACTTTTTTTAAGTCTGCCACAAAGATCTATTTCATTTGGTTTTCCATATTTATTTATTAAATAATCAATATATTTATTTTCACCTTGTTTAACTGTAATGATAACTTTATACCCTTTTATATTTTTCTTATTTAGCAGGTTAACTGATTCAAAAATTATTTCAAGATTTTTATAAGTTCTAGGTAGTGTTGGATAGAAGAAAACGACCTCAGAATTTATATTTTTTTTATTAATAATAGGATTTTGCATTTCTATTAGTTTTTTGTCTTCCTCAGGCAATGCAACAATACAATTGTTGAAATTAAAAAAATCTACAAACTTATCTGCAATCCAGGACTGCTGAACGAAGACAGCATTATTATTATTTATATTTATTCTGTAAATCCACTTATAAAAAAGAACAAATAAAGAGAATTTAAAATCTAGCTTAACATCACTAAAATTAAAATTATAAAATGGAGCAATATTATGGCAGTAAACATATCTTTTATTTGTTACTACATTTGGAGTAATGTCGTGCAATGAAAGCCAAATATCTGCGTTTAATCTTTTAGATATGGGCATTGAAAAAACATATTCAAAAAAAAGTCTATTTACCCAACTTTTTTTAGTTTTTGGGACCTGCAGGTATTTAATGTTTGTGGATCTTATAAGATCAGTTTTTGACTTATTATTTACTATAGCAATAGCTCTGAAGCGTCTATCCAAAGAAATAGCTCTCAGGACACTCAAAAGAACCTCTCTCCCACCTCCCTCTGTTAAATTAACGGCACTGATGACAATCTTTTTTTTAATAAGATTCGTCATTTACCTGTCTTTCTTTAAGGTAACAAAATAAAGGATAGTAATAAACAGCCATAAGTCTAAAGGCCCATAATTACCTGATCTAATAAATACTAATATTAAATAAATAAAGATAGAGTAGACAATGTTTCGATTTGAGTCATTGATGCCATTAAAAACTCTAAAAAAGAAAATAGAAAGTAGAAGTAATCCAGCAAGGCCAAAATCAGATAATAGTCTAGTGGCTAATGAGTTTGCATCTTCCCTACCCAAAAATACGTTTGCATTGATCCAAGGCTTTGTTCCATCAATTGTTTCAATATATTTATCATAACTAATGGGATGACTGCCCAACCCACCACCAAATATAATATTCTCTCTTAACACCTGCTTCATTACTAAAAAATTACTTGAAAGCGTATAAGAACTTACTGTATTAACATGTAAATCAGGCACTCTTTCATTTCTAATAGAGTTGTATGAAGAAAAAATTCTATGAAATAGAAACTGGTCAAGTTCAGAATTACTACCTAAATCTTTTTCTGACCATTCATGCCTTTTTGTTGGATTTGCTAGATGGCCTCCAGGATTTCGAGAAGATGATGGGCCGCAATCAGAAGCACAGTAATAAGTAATTGGTTCATAAAATTCTGATTCTGGATTTACCTGCTTTGGGGATAGAACAAATAAATAAAAGAAAAAAACAAATACAAGAATTAATAACACTGTAATTTTATAAGGAACCTTATTGTATAAAAGTGCCACTAAAATGATTCCAACATACCCCATTGCAGAGCCAGTGATGACTACAGAAATACCTATTAAGATTGGAGCCATTACTCCGTATTCGCTTCTTTCTTTTAATGAGACATAAAGCGCAGGCATCATTATAATAGAATACACAGATTGCTCGGACATTAGTCCATGAAGCCCTCCATTAGCTATTCCAGAAATAATATCAGGCATAAAGTATTGTGTAGGGAGTTCAAATAACAACTCTGCAGCATAATATAAAAGTGCAAATATTGCATAAAAATAAGAAAACTTAACATAGATATTAAATATGTACTTAGCACCAACAAATCTAACAAAACTGAAGGTATAGATTGACATCAAAAATATTACCACAAATTGTTTCACATATAATGAAGCATATCCTGACATAAGAAAAAAGCCTGTTAACAATAAATAAGCAAAAATTAACAGGTACACAAATGAAAATCGTAATTGATTTATTACAGTAAGAATACAAAGATTTATTAAAATTACAATGAGGCCAGGCTTTAAATCAAATGCAAATCCTGCAATGGGTTGAACCATAAAATAGAGACCCTCCAAAAACATCCCAAAGATTGTCGACAATGTTAAAAACATTTTCATACTTTATACCGCCCTACCTAATAACTGAATTTTAATATACAACTTAATAACAGATAAAAACCATTCAAACTCAACCTGTATTTTTGATCTTTTTGATAGTTTAATTAATTTAGTTTCATAAAGACCAGTAAATGAATAAGCACTAATGCCTCCATCAAGAACCTCTACAAGATTTTTATTAATAAACTTTGGATAAATTGAATCTAACGCTCTAACTAAAAAATCGTAATCAGCGCAAATTTTATAAGAAATATTAAAATGGCCATGATCCTTAAAAAGAGATTTATGATGCAGTGATGATGGATGACAAATAGTCATGTACTTTAAAAAAGCTCTCTTATCAAAACTTTTACCAAATTCACGCAGGGGCATGCCTTTAGAATCAATAACTATTCCTTTTGAAGAAATAAAGTTTATAAAGTTGTTGTGATTAATAGACGCAATATAAGTAGATAAAGCATTAGGTTTTAAACAATCACCAGCGCCTAAAAACATTATCCAATCTCCTGATGATACATTTAATGCCTTATTCCAAGCATCATATATTCCCAAATCGTCCTCACTAAGGAAATATTTAATTTCAGAAGAATTTTTCTTTAAGATGCCAACTGTACCATCATCTGAATTAGCATCAATAACAATTAGTTCAGTATTCTTATATTTTTGATTTTTTATACTATCGAGGGTTTTTTGAATATTTAAAAACTCATTGTAAGTTGCAATAATAATAGTAACTAAAGGTTCACTTTGAGGTTTAATATTATTATTCATAATAGACTAATATCTATTTTCTTTGAATATAGAATGAACCAGGTTCTCTGTCTTTATCTAAAACTAAACAGCTAGATTGCAACTCATTAAAATGGTTATGCTGTAAATAATTTAAAGATAATAATGTTGACCATTCATAGTTACCAGTTAAAAATGCTTCAAAAAGATATTGCTCATTCCAAAATCTTAAATATTTCGTAGCCCAATCATATGGGTAATCATTAGGAGTAAAAATATCATGGACATGGACTATTACTCCTTTATTAAGTATTGGTAGTATTTGCAAGTACTCATGAAGAACATCGCCATCTCTTTTAATCATATGCGATGAGTCAATAAATAAAAAATCATTAGCATTAAGATTATGAAAAATATTAATATCAACATCTTCAACTTTTTGCCTTATTACTTTTATATTTTTACCTTCAAGCCAATTAAATTCATAAGGCTCGATGCATATATGTTCACAAAAATACATATCATCATCGTCCATATTTTTCTTAATAGCCTCAATTGCCAATAACGTTGAATAACCGCTGCCGATTTCAATAATTATTTTAGGTTTTTTGTTTCTAATTAAGTTGTACCATATTTCCGCATCACCTGATTCAAATGAACCATTTTCCCAAAAAAAAATTGAGGGGTCTAATTTATTAATCTTAAGCTCTTTAAGCTCTTTACTATAGGTCAATTCTTTTAATAATGGTAACTGAACACTCAGATTTAAATCAATACCAGGTAGAATTCTTTTTTTATTTTGTGAAAAGTCTTTAGGTGAAAAAAAAGGATCATAGTAGTGGCTTGTTACTGGAAAAATCCCAAATTTAAAGAACAAAAACTTTGAAATTTTTAACCTATGTATACCTAGCTTTCTTGTCAATGCCATTATTATGATTGCAATAAAAACAAAAGGTAGAAGAAAGAAATCAATTAATACAGCAAAATTTTTTATTAAGGTTTTTAGAAAGTTTATCATTAGAAAATATTGAATCCTAGGTTAGGCAATTTATTTATTATTAAAATCATAAATCACTGTTTTATAAAGTTCTATATATTTTGGAACAATCACTTCTGGCGACCATTCATCACAAGCTTTCTTTCTAGCTGAAATAGACAGTCGTTCGGTATTCTTTAAAGTCCATATTATGCCAGAAGCAAAGTCAGTATATTCAAAAGGAATAGCAAGATACCCAGTATTTTTATGAGAAACAACTTCTTGTATCCCACTATTTCTAAAAGCTACTACTGGAACACCACAAGCATGTGCTTCTGCTGCTACTAAGCCAAAGGCTTCAATTTTAGAAGGGACGACGACAATATCTGAAGCGTTATAAAGATCACACATTTTTTTTTCATCATCAATATGGCCCATCCACCTTATGTTCCTAAACTTGCCAGATTTAAAATTCAAAGGCTCTTTTTGTCCAAAAATAACTAATTCAAAATTAGTAGATAAGTTTTCAGGAATTTCATCTAGTGATTGCAATAAAATAGCCATTCCTTTATTTTGATTAACTATTCCAGCAAAAGCACCAAATAAAATTATTTTTTTGTTTTCATTTAATCCAAATATTTTTTTGCAACTCTTCTTATTAAGTGGCTTAAACAAGGAGGTTTCAATGATATTTGGTATAACTGTGACAGGCCAATTTTTCATAATTTCACTGTTTTTAACATGAGATGCTAGCCAATTACTTGGAGTAACAATATGAATCGGATGAATCCAAAAATTCTTCTTCCTTTTAAGAGCATTAAGATCTATATCAAATAAATTATTATTTTTAATACAGCTGGAGTTTAAATTACTTTTACCATCATAAGAAATATGAGTAACTCCTGAAAAAGCCCACATATCATGAAGAGTCCAAACAACTGGTTTAGATATATTACTTATATCTTCTATCGACATCATCTCACCCGCCACCCAGTGTAAATTAATAATATCAGATGAATGACCATTGATAATTTTATTCCAACCACTATTAAAAAATGCCAAAGTTTGATCAGGATTTTTTTTATTACCAAAAATTTTGAGAATAGTACGAGTTAAAATAACTCTGATTAAGTACTTAAATTTATCTTTTTTATTAATTGGGCATACTACATTAGAGTTCGTAGAGTTTTTAATCTGAACGAGCATGTCAATAGAGATTTCATTCTTTAAAATTGCTAAAAAAAGTCTATATGCAGCTGTAAAACCCCCTCCACCACCATTATCTTTCATTGATATTATTGTTATTTTAAATTTTTTTGCCATAATTAAAATTGACTATTATCTGGAACGAATAACTCCGTAAACTACATATCTTTCTTGAAAGGGAAATTGCTTCCAGTCACTCCAGCCCAAATCAAGTAACTCCTCTCTAAGTTTATAATGAGAATTAAAAACACCAGAATGCTTTACAAGATCAGATATTAAAACAAGCTTTATTTCACCTTGTTTATTTATATCAGACGAAGTTGTTTTTGAATTTCCACATATTATTCCATCTTTACAAAGTTGCATTGATGACATAACTTCTTGTACTGAGTAATCAGATAATATTTGTGGCATCATGCCATATACAACACCTACAAATAAAGTATTATTTGCTAGTCCCGCTTCTTTAGCAGCAACTAATGCTGATTTGTAATCATAAATTGCCTCACTTTGTAGCTCATATAAATCAATAGAACGATTAGTATTATCTGTGTAATTTTTAAAACCATTTATTCCAATAAAAATAATAAAACAAGATATTATAGGGATAACAAAAAAATTTTCAGTCAATGCTTGAAGTTTGGAGAACAAGAGATAGCCTCCAAATATCATAAATGGAATTAAGAATTCAATTCTATATTTATCAAATCCCCAAAGAGTCTGCTTCAATGAAAATAATAAGAATAAGGCAAAGAATAGGAAAATACAAACTAGAATTCTATTAAATAAATAATATTTTTCACTTTTATGTCTTAGAAAAATTCCAATGAGCATAAGAAGCCAGCCACCCCCAATTATATTGATTGTGGAAGTAAAAAAGACTCCGCTAGAAATAGCAAGCCATAGCTGATTAATTAATAAAATACCTTTTGATAATACACCTATTTCTAGTGTACCACTTGTAGCAGGAGTTCCAAAAATAATACTATCCAATAAAAACGGCATGGATATAAGAAATGGTGATAAAACATAGAATAAAGTTTTTTTATCAACTTTTATGGTAGTCCAGTTATATTTAAGAAACAAGATTATAAATATTGGGATCACAATAAATGCTGTAATTCTCATTAAAATAGCAATTGAAATAACCGTCCCAAAACTAAACCAGTATATAAACGGACGATTGTTCATTGAAATTAAATGAATTAAGATAATAATGAATGTAATTGATGACCAAATTGAACCTTCAACTTGGGTTGCAACATATATTAATAATGGAACAGAGCAAAGGCTTGTTGCAATAAATAACCCATTAATTCGACCAAATTCTTTCAAAAAAACAAGATACATAGCAAAAGAACAAAAAATAAGGCCAAATAATTGTGCAATACGAAATGAAAAATCACTAGCCCCAATTAAACTCGAAGTTAACCATAAGGGAAATAATTGAAAAGGTGGATGTGGATTTGATCCACCACCAAAATTAACAATAATTAATCTAGTTAATACAATTGAAGAACAACCTATTAGTGAAATTACAAAAAAAGGAAATCTAAAAAATCTTTTTATATAGATAATTGATATTATTGAAAATAAAATCATTAGATCGAGCCAATACATAGCCTTCTGAAATGTAATATTACCAAAATCTATAAATTTACTAAGGGTCTTTACAATATAAGATTCATGAATTTTTGAAAAATCACTATAAAAAAACTGGTCTCCACTGATTGGTTCAAATAATCTATCAAAAGTTATAGAAAACCAAACTAAGAGTATGAAAATTAATATTGATAAATCTTTAATTAAAAAAGGATAGTGCAAAGTAAAGTTCTCTTTTTTTCTAAGACCTAAAAATAAAAAAAAGAACCCCACAATAATTAAATAAAAAGAAAAACCAAATTCAAAAACTGAAGATTCAGAGGCCATTGCACCATGAAAACCATAAGACCATAGTAATATGAAGAATAGAATCAAAGGCCAATTAATAGAAATAACTAGCTCTCTATTCATCGCTTCATGAATTTGATTTTGTATTAATTTATTATTTATCAAAACTAAAAAGACTGACTCTGTCTAAATTTTTCTGCATCCCAATCAAGCAGCTCTGTAATTTCTTTTTCAGATAATATAAATAATTTTTCTTGTAATGGTTGTCTAATAATCACATCAAAATAACATCTTAATTGAGATTTTTGAGATTTTGTCACCTTATTATTTTCAAGAACACCATGCCCCATAACAAAAACAAATCCTGGCTTATTCAAGTGTATTTTTTTAATATCCTCTTTATTCATTGGATACGAACAAATAATAGGATGACTTCCTAAAAAAACAACATGATCAGGATATAGGGCCCATTCTTTACTAAGTCTTTTTGATAAATTTTTATTTATCGCGAGTTGATTTATATCTGAATCTAGAGAAAGAGCATAATTATTTATTTTTACTGATGAAGTTACTTTATTAATGAGTTTATTTTTGTTATTCTTTAAAGATATTAATAGTTTTTTTAATATTTTCTCTATATCTTCTACAGATTTTCCTCCAATTACTACTCCATGGTTTTTTAAAAAAACAACATCTATATTACTATTATCCCTCAAACTTTTTGAGACTTCCCTAGCAAGGTCTTCACCAGGTTTAAAGTATTCAATAAGGCTCCAATTAATTGAAGTATCAATTAACTTACTAAATATTATTTCTGGATTAAAACGAACTAAATGTGAAAGGATTTCAATTGCATGAAGATGTAAGACTACCTTATGAGGCATCAAAGCATGAAGTAAGGTTTCTATTGATGGCTTTAAATTTGAATCTCCAATTACCCTTGGTACAGATGAAAAATTATTATTTGAAATCTCTTGCTGAAGATGTACAAGATCGACAGGCACAAATATATCTTTTTTGATTGCATCCGCAAGCCATGTACCAGATGCCTTAACCCAAAGTATATTATTATGCTTCCATGAAGCATTTCCTCCAGCACCTTGAACTAATAATGAATTTTTTCCAATTTTAGTACAATAATTCTTTAGAAGATTGCCAGTTCTTGAATGTAATAGGTGATTCATTTTTTATTTATATTCTTAAGCAAATCTCTTAATTCTTCATAGCTATTAAAATAAGCATCTGGCTGAGCCTTTCCTTTTCCTAATTCAATACCAGAATGAATTTTTTGCAGTGTCACAGCATTTATTTGCTCTCTTCCACCTTGAATATCATTTATTGGATTATCCCCAATCATCCAAATACGATCTCCTTTAGTTTGCATTTTTTCTAAAGCAATTTTAAATGGTGCTTCATGTGGTTTATCAAAACCAGCTTCTTCGCTTGTTACAATGTAATCAAAATAATGGTCAAGCCCAAAATAAACTACTTTTCTAAATTGTATTTGAGCAGTTAAATCAGTGACTATTGCAGTTGGGATACCTAACAACCGGATGTCATCCAACAATTCTTTAACGTCATCAAACAAAATCGCATTACTTAGAAAAGTCCTCCAATATGTTTGCTCAAAATCCAACGCCAATAATACTTGCGAACCTAGGCCCATAATTTCGAGCATACGTTGTAGATAAAGCAAACGACTATGAGATGATGCCGTGTTTTGAAGGCGTGTTTTAACATGGTTTCTAGCTTCTTTGAAAGCCCTGTCGAACTCTTCTGGTGTAATTGAAAAAGTGTTCACAACTTTATCACGCACTGCATTTTGTGCTGCATTATGAGCGGGTTCATAAGGATACAGAGTGTTATCTGTATCAAATAAAAATGCCTCTGGAAGGCAAGTAAATCTAGACGAGTTATTAATTTTCATTTTATGAATCGTTTTGTTAATATTTGACTAATATGAGAGATTGTAATTAACTGCATTAAGCCCAATACACCATCTTGCCATTTTGGTGTTAAATCTAAAAATTCCATTAAGTTTGGACAGAGTATCTTTGCTGATAATGCAATATCAGCAGCAGATGTTTCACCTTCAATCGTAATTTTCACTCCGCCATCCTCACTAAGCACGATGTCGACATGCAAGCCACACACACCTACTAAAACACGATTTAAGGCAATCTCATTTAGCCCATGGCGAGTTTTGACTATTAGTTTCAAGGGAGGTGTTTTTTTATAATCTATATCTTCAAGTAAACGTGGATGGATGGGATGCAAGGACAGCACTAGATCTGCATAGGCCGATTGTGGATGAATAAAACGAATAGAGTCGCTTCCTCTTTTTTCAAATTCATTGAGCACTTTTTCGACAGTATGCCCACGATCTCCAACATCACGATTCAGCTTAAAGTGTCGACGCAATCCTTCATCAATATCAAGGTAAATTTTCAAGTTGTAGCAATCTCTGAGTATTGGAAGATAAAGGGCATGTAAACCATTAGCAATAATAAAGTCGTTACTTTTGATTTTATGGAGCTGACCCATCTGTCCCTTTTCATGATCATAATGTCTGGTCTGAATCTGCTTGCCATCAGCTAAAGAAATAAGATCATGGCTAAAACCTTCTAGATCATTAGCCATCGGATTGAGAGGGGTCATTATCTGCCACATAGGTTTTTTTCTATCCCAAAGATGATAATCATCCCCAGAGTGTTTAACCACTGAATGAGTACCAAATAACCCAGTAATGGAATCACAAAAAGTATCTTTTCCTGAGCCAGAATCACCTGCAACTCCAATCAAAAATGACTGTCGGCTTAGTCTAAAAAAATCATTCCGATTAATTGCCTCACGCCATATTCGCATCACTAATACTAGGCCAATGGCTACCATAATTGTCTGTATGATGGCTATTGTATGTGGACCTAGCAAAGATACATCATAGAGAAAACGACCAGAATCAAAGACATTCCCATTGCTGAATTGAAGCGGAATCATCAACAATGTGTTTAGAACATAGAGTATCGAAAATAACCCTACAAAGAGAATTGCCACACGTCCACTCATAGCCTGATAGATGGCAAGAAAAGGTATGCACCAAATAAACCACCCAGGAGAGGCAGGAGTCATCAATAAAATCAATAAAAACACTATACCAATAGTAGCCTGAAATAAATCAAAGTTAAGACGTTTAATTCTCCAAACCCAATAAAGTACAACTAGATATATTAGTGGAACAATATAAACAGTGAACTGTCCATCCATATTGATGAAAAGATAATAGATTTTATCCATTTCTGGATTGCCAAAAAGCATTTGTAGGCCTGAATCAGAAAAGAGGAAAGGGAGACCTAATAGCAATAATCCAATAGAAAAGCCTAAAACAAAACTCAAAAACCTCTGCCGCAATGCTTTATTGTTAAACAGATAGATTGCAAATAAAGGTAGGGCAATGATCATACTGAGTTTAGCTGAAATAGCAGCTGCACAGAGAACTCCAGCCAACTTGAGTTTAGTCTGTCGGATGAAAAATATCGATAGGGTTAATAACAAAGCCGGGATTATGTCATTATAACCCAGTGCATAGCAGGCAAGAATAACAATGGGTGACATCCAATACGCAATTAAAAGTAAACGATGTCGATTTGGTAAAAGTTTATCTAATATATAAAGCAAACTAAAGTCAGCCAAGAACAGAGTCAACTCATAGCCATAACTCATAGGGATACCTGAGAGTTTAGTTATTAATGTCATTGGCAATAAAACCAACCACATAGCGTAGCCATAGGGAAACGCTTCAATCATATTTTTACCATCCATCCAAGTTGACCATGGATCGAATGTAAGAGTATCAGTAGTAACCTCCAGAAAAGGAATGTACCAAATTGTCACAGCATCTGGAGCCATATAAATGATCAGTAACACACGCAGCACGACACCAATAAGAAAAAGTGGGCTAAGATAAAGTCTATTCATTGTTGTCAGCCCACTTTTCCCATAAATCAGGGCATTTTGTGCACACTGCCTCTACAACTATATTAAGTTCCTTAAGAAGATTAACCAATAATGGAATTTCATACTCTGCATCACGGCCTTGCAGCTCAGGCGATACTATGCAAAGTTTAAAGCCAGCCTCTTTAAGGCGCTGAATATCTTTAAGAGTTAAGGGAAAGTGAGTAAAACAATCCAACCAAACCCAATCAACTTTGCCCGCTAAAGTCAAAGCACTTTCAATCGATTCAAATTCAGAAACTCTCACTGCACAACGCCGTTCACCTGCCTTAGCCCACTTAACCAAAAATGGGAAAGATTGGTCCAAAAAGAAATAGTCTTTAATTCCCTTTGATTGCATAATTTTAATAAGTCTTTCTTCAAGTCCCTCTTCTTTAACATTAAGAATCAATATTCCGTGTTGATATACCTCCAACCAATTCTCAAAATCTTCACCATCTTGAAATGGATCATGATGCATAATGAGTTGATTACCTCTCGTTCGAATATCGACCTCAACACCAAACTCTTTTGGAGCTTTTAAGAGTGCATCCTTGGTATTGATCCTGTGTAAGATTTTATGCATCGCTTTTAAACTTTTTATTTAATTGAAAACTATACTGTAATGTTCTTTTAATAAAGCGAAACTTAGCAGAAATACTCACATTCCAATGTGATGATCCATGCACTCTATTAGTAAAAAGTACTGGAAACCTTTTAATAGTAAGGTTCTTTTTTTTAGCCATAAAATATACAAATAGATCCAATGAAAAATCTTTGGGTGGACTCACCCATGATTCATAGAAAGATCTGTGAAATACAGTCGGCTGAGCATTAATATCCCACATTCTTGTTCGCATTAGTAATGTTTCAAATATAGACATTCCAACTGTAAAAACCACATCCATCATTGGCCTATTATAGCGAATACCCTTTATAAATAATTTTTCTGGCCTATCTGAATCTGAAAATAGATTAATTGCATTAACGACGTCTTTTAAATCAGTCTGCAAGTCTGCATGTGTCCAAGCAAGTAATTCACCTTTTGCCACTTTTAATCCTTCTAAAATACCATGACCATAACCTTTATTAATACTCACACAAACTACTCGAATCTTTTTCTTGTCTTTAATCAATGCTTCTAAAATCAAGTCACTTTCATCTGTTGATCCATTATTAACAATAATAATCTCCATATTATTATTGTTAATAAGCTCATTGCAATCTTTTACTAAGGCAGGGATGCTCTTAGCTTCGTTATAACAAGGTACCACTAAAGAGATTAAATTCATAGATTCAACTATTTTTATTTTATAGATTTCGTAACTTTATCAGATTTTAAATACAAATAAAATCCGGGTATGCTTGAGATAATAAGAACAGGTATAAACAAAATAACAATCAACGATGCTTCTGCTACAGTAACTCCCATCATTTCAAGAATAACTATACCTGCAGCCTCTCTCATAATTAAACCTCCAAAACTAATTGGTAATGCTGCAATTATAGTAATTATAGGAACTGCAATCACAAAAACATAAAATGGATAAATAATATCTAAAGATAAAGCAATTAGCCAAAAAACAGTAGTCTCTACAAGTAACAAGAAAAATGACATTAAAAACATAATTAAAAAAACAACATTTTTTGGAATATTTTTTTGGAATTCGATTATGCTTGAAGAAACTCTTTGACGATTATCTGCGCTTAAAAAACTCTTTATAAGTATAGAATTGCTAACCGCAATAAGCTTAGATGATTTGGCAATCAATATCAGAACAAACAGTCCAAATAAAGAGAGAATAACCGTATTTTCAATATATGATGGAATGTAGGTTATATTGCGATAAATAATTAAAAATACAAATGAAAATATAAGTAAAAAAAACAATCCCATTACCCTATCTACAATTAAAGAGTTGATCGCCTTATTTAAAGAAACTCCTATTTTGGAAATATAGTACGCTCTAACAAAGTCCCCCCCAATTGAACTAGGCATAAAATTGTTAAACATAGTGCCAATATAGCCTATTTTTAGGGCGCTTTGAAGTTTAACCTCTGCCCCCTTTCTTAATAACATCCACCATCGAGCTGATATTATCAAAACAGATGCAATCTGCATAATTATGGCTAAAATTAGCATATCAACCGATGCAGAAAAAATTACATCATTAACTTCACGCCAAGGGACTGTAGTATATAAGTAATATATTAAGAGAATAAAAATTAAAAATTTTACAAGCTGTAAAAAGCCTATATTATTTTTCATGCTTATTTAGCTAATTCTTTCAAGGTGCTGGTTGCAAAATTCAAGAGTGATAATGAAAAATTTTTTTTCATCATGCTCTCTAAGGAAGATATGATAATATCGATTTCATCTCTATTAATTATTAATGGGGGCATCAAAAACAATATATTTGGAGATGATCCAGAAAAATGTGTAAGTACATTGAAATCTTTATATAAGATACTCACAATTGTCGCAATACCTACACCATTTGTAATTTTGGATATTTTTTTATTATCTGAAAAATTTGCAATCTTGGACAACCAGCCAAAGTCAAACTCAATACCTAAAAAATAACCACTTCCTTTTATACTTTTAATATAATTCGGATACTTATCTCTCAAAGAAGTAAGTTGGCTCTTGAAATACTCAGAGTTTACATGCACTTCGTCTAAAAATTTTTGATCAGATATAAAATTTAAAGTTTCTATTGCAACTGCACAAGATTCACCTATACCACTAAAAGTTGAACTATGCAGAGCACAATTATCTCTACTGCCGTATGCACGTTTAAATATATTGCTGGTCGTAACCATAGCGCCAATAGCTCTTTTACCGCCGCCTAACGCTTTAGAAATAGTAAGAACATCAGGGACAACATTCTCCTTTTGAAAACAAAACAAATTCCCTGCTCCTGCCCTCCCCATTCCAACTTTAATCTCATCAAAGACCGTCATGATCTGATTTTTTTTGCAAATATCACTTATTGATGATAAAAAACCTGATGGTAGGACTTGTAAGTCTTGCCCTCCCATAGTCTCTAGAAAAATTGCGATAATATCATTATCACCATTTGGGTTAGTATGTTTGGAAATAATATTCCTAATTGCATCAATATCTCCAAAAGGAGTTGTTATTATATTTTCCATTGGTACACCAACCAAAAAACCATCGCCAAATCCTTCGCTATCAGTTAATGACAACGCGCCATGAGTTTTTCCATGATATGCACCCTCAAACCTAATAAGATATTTTTTATTGTCACTTTGAGCTTTAGTGACTAGCTTAATTGCCGCCTCATTTGCCTCAGCTCCAGAAACACTCAATGTAACTACGTTCAGATCTCCCGGAAGTAATTTTGCTAGATTAGAAGCCAAAACTGCTTGCAATCTATTTGGACCGAGTTTTTGCATATCTACTACTTTATTTTTATGACAATACTTCTCTGCTTCAATTACCATCGGATGATTGTGTCCCAAAGCTAGGACACCTAGTCCAGAAGTCGTATCTAAAATTTTTCGACCTGATTTTAAATGTAAATACATACCTTCTGCATAATCCACATCAAGGTCACGCAAACCTAATATTTTGAATATACCCATCAAAGTTGGATTAATATTTTCTGAGTACATGCTCAGTATTTCATCACTTCCAATAGAAGAAACATCTGTTAATTCATATAATTTTTTATTCATCTAATTTTTTATTTATATTAAAATTTTAACTGTAAACTTTCATCATTTTTATAATCACCTTTACGGAAAATTCTTCGGCACATATCATTATCGAAAAGACCAACTTGATCGTACTTTGACTTACTTTCTAATAAATTTTTATAATCAGGATACATCTTACTAAATTGCTTTTCCTCAATTACTGGAGTTTTTGCTAGATGCTGAATTCCTTTATAGCCAAGGATTATATCATTCATTTCTAAAAACATCTCTCTTTGGCGTGTCACTTCATTTTTATTTTTTTTAATATCCATAGTAATTCCATAGCCATCCAATTGAAACGATTTTACAAAACTTTCTTTTTGTTCTCTATAAGCTTTTAGAGAGGTCATAGTCGAATGATAACCATATTTTTGTGTAATTTTAATTAATTCTAAAATGCCTTTTTTCGAGTATTCTTTTGGGATTAAGGCTTGATATTCATAAAATCCATTTTTATGAAATAAATTATAGTCTGGAAGAACATTGTCCATCAAAAAATGATATTCAGAAAATGAAAAAATCCTTTTCTTAAATGGAAAAAGCATAGTAAACCCTATAGAGTGAAATCTAAAATATATCTCAATGAATTTAGACCCTAAAATTGTATTTGCAAACTTTACCAATAAACCTCTAGGTACAAATTTAAAAGTTTTAGTTTCATTAACCTTATGATCTTTAACTAGATAATCTCCATTATTAGCAAATTTTCCAAAATGTAGAACTCCTCTACCCATAAACTTGCCTTTTGCCATAGCGTCAATTGTAGCAATAGAATAATCAGAAAATTCTAATGACTCTTCATAAAGATCTATTAGATGATCTATAGATCTTGCCCTTCTAAACTCACCTTCTATATAATTTGAAGGAACTTGTTTTAATTGCAACTTAATCTCGATAATTACCCCTATAAGACCTAATCCAGAAATCGCAGTATAGAAAATATCTGAATTTTGATCTCTGCTACATTCCAATACTTCCTCACTAGATAGCATGATTTTAAAACTAGAAACATGCTCACCTATATTCCCCTCAAATTCACAATTTTTACCATGAATATTATTACCAAGTGCGCCACCTATAGTTACATACCGAGTTCCAGGAACAACTGGCATTAACCATCCAAATTTAATAGAAAATAAATAAACATCCTCAATGGTAACGCCAGCTTGAACTATTATTTCTCCATTTTTTTCAGAAAAATCAATAATTTTATTCATTTTTTCTGTACAAAGGATAACCTCACCACGGTTAAGGGTGTTATCGCCATAACTTCGTCCAGCCCCTCTAATTGAAATACTATGATTATCGTCTTTTGCTTTTCTAATTATCTGGCAAACCTCTTGATAATTTTCAGGGTACGAAATTGTCGCATCTGAACTAACTGTTTTAGACCAACCAGATATATTTTTATTTATACTTTTCATATTTAGTTTATTCCATAGTTTATATCTAATTCTTTTTTGTATGGGTGAGAGTCCCAACCATCAAAACAAGACTGCCAATACTCAAATGTATGGAGGTCATTTGGAGTTCCCCAACAAATATAGGAATCAATTTCAAAAACAACGCAGCGCAATCCTAATGCAAGTGCATCATTTATTGCTGTATCTACATAATATTCACCATTAACTAATGCCTCTCTATCTTTCATACGCTCAACACTTTTAAGAAAGTAGTCCAATTTTTTAAAAGTAAAAGTGCCCACAACTATTGAGTCATTCAAGGGATTTGATAAGGGCTCTTTAACCGAAATATACTCTATAACTCCTTCTTTATTAGATTGAATCCAACCATACATTTCAGGGTTACGAATCGCACCAGGATAACCTCTAGCAGCCCATACTATTACATCTATATCATTTGAATTCATTAGCGTTAAAAATTTATCTGAATCATATAACATACCATTATCACAAGCGGCAATTGTTACAGGATCATTAGATACAAGTCCGGTAGACCCTTCAACACAGGTAGTTGCCTGCCCATCAGTCATGTGATTTAAAATACTAAATTCTGCAGAAATGTAAACACTCTTTATCGCATCTTTTAACCTTTTAATATAAGGCATATCTTCCCTTAGAATAATTCTTGTATTATCAGTAATTGGAAGATCCATCATTGCTTGAATTGCCATTGGTAATCCAGATACCTCTATTAAAGGCTTCGGCAAAGAATAGCCATTATCTGAAAAACGGCTCCCTTGCCCAACCATTGGAAGAAGCAATGAACCCTTATGACTAATGGGTTTTTTCTCATTAACTATTGAATTAAATATATTAGACCAATAACAATACTCTTCAAGGTCAGATGGAACGCCCCATTGCATAAAATGCTCCAGCTCATAAACCTTTATATCCAAATTATCTTCCATCATTGGCTTATAGACCATACTGACATAATATTCCCCGCCAACCGTAAGGTTTTCATCTATACATTTATTAAAGTAGTTTTTCATAAGCTCACCACTTTTAAAATAATATGTACCTGAAGATGCAAACTCTTCTCTTGGATTATCAGTAAATGGTTGTTTTTCTTGGATGTTATATGCATTCAACTTATCTTCTTGAACATAAGCATAATAATTACTCCAAAGTGTATGTGGATGAAATCCCCTGTAGCATGGAATTGCACCATCACAATTTGAAATTTCAACTATTTCGCAAAAATCAGCAAAATCCCAATCACATGTAAAATCAGCATAGTTAACTATTAAAGGTTTATCTAAATCAATAAAATCTATTGCTTTTAATACAGCATGAACTGGGCCTAATTTATGTGGGGCAATAGATACAATAACTCCCTCTGGAGCAATCTTTTCTAAAATTTCCCTCATTCTATAAGATCTTTCCTCAAGATGATCGTTATTACAAATAAATATAAAATCATTATTTCCAGGGAACATTTCAACAATGTATTCAATAATAGTTTTACCATCTACCATTATTAAAGGCTTTGGAACATTGTAGCCAGCTTTTCGAAATCTCTCACCAAAGCCGGACATAGGGATTACAACTTGCATAAGAGTTTTTTATTAAAAAAATTTATTTTATCATTCTAAACAATTTACTAATAATTCTTTTGTAGAGAGTGGGAGTGTAAATAATTTGCTGAATCACCTTATTTAATTTTTTATTATTTTCAAGTTTTGGACTATGTGTTAAAGGAAAGCTGATAGAACCCATTGGTAATTCAGAAATTGGGTGATTTGGATCAATCTCATGAGTCCCACCTTCAGAAAATCCTACATTAGTTACTAAGTTTACACTTGGAATAATATTTAAACCTTTATTAATCCAGCAACAAAAAGTCCATTGATAATCCCAAGCAGATGCTAATTTTTTTTGATAGCACATTTCAAAAATATTAAACCAGTATTTAGCAGCCTTTTTGGAATCAGTTATGTCTTCAAGCCAATCTAATGAACTTACTTCTGGCCATTTTGAAATATTGAAATCATATTTACTCCAGGCCCGACTCCATGTTGCCCATCCATAAGTCTGTGTATGATGAGAAAACTCATATGAATAATCAAAATCAAATTTTCCAAGAGTATGATTATTGCCTGAAATCATCATAATTCTTTGATCGTTTTTGTATAAATTCAGTAGTTCATCACAATATTTAAAAAAATCAATACTTGGCATGCAATCATCTTCTAAGATAATTACCTCTTCTGATTGGCTCAAGGCCCAAGAAATACCTTGAGATGGATTAATTCCACAACCTAGATTTTTTTCAGAATATTTTTTTTTAATATTACATTCCCAATCTATCTTATCTATTTGATTTCTAGCATTTAAACATTTATCTATATCGTCAATTTTTTCATTACGAGGACCATCTGCAACAACATATAAAATAGTAGGTCTAACAAATCTCAATATATCAATCAAATTCTTAACAAAGTCTGGCCTGTTAAAAATTATTATTAGGACTGGAGTTGTACACTTATAATTCAACAATTTAAAACTCCATATTAATTAAATTAGCAATATAATCAGAAAAACCTTCGTAGCTATGAAGTTTTCCATATTTTGAGTTTAAATATTTTTGACCAGCATTAATCATTTTTTGATAACTATCTTCATCCATTTGATAAATGTAATCATACAATTGTTCTGTCCCTTTAAAGTCTCTTATATCTATAAAACAATCAGCAGGAATATATTGTGTTATATTTGGGGCGCCATAATAAATTGGGACTGACTTTGCAACGATTGAGTGGATAATTTTCTCAGTAATATAACCATGAAATTGAAAATTTTCTACACATAAACAATAACGATACTTAGAAAGAGCACCTATCTTATTATTAACAGATCTATCTCTTGGATCGCCCAATAACCTCAATAAGGTCCTCTTCCACTTACGAGGAAGATTATTATAACTATCCCATCCTTTTCCGTATAAATCTAAAAAATTTAAATCTACTAGACTAGATAACAACTCTAATCTTTTTTCATGAAGTTGATTATCTGAATGACTAATTGATTTAATTACATTAGATCCGTATCTGAATTCAGAAATTACTCTTCTAGCAAACCATATTACATCATCTAATGAAATAATTTCAGAAATCCCCTTGTAATGAATATATTGATTACTAGAGACAAAGATAACTTTATTAATTTTATTTTTAAAGTCAACATCTAAGTTATCGTCAGAAGAGAAACTTGGGAACCTGATTTGATGAAAATTAGGAACATCAACCATTAAGTTTTTTATCAAGCCATCAAATAAGAGTTTATGTTTAAAAATTTTAATAAAACTCAAAGAATGATCATAAAAATATCCTTGATATAGAGGTGATTCAAATGACAATATAATAAAAGGGTTAGCTCCCATATCAACTAATTTTTTACTAGTAATATCATTCATATGCTGAATAACATATATTTCATTTGCTGTCCAAATTCCTTTATTAAGTTTTGATGTTGCTACATCAGAAGTTACAACTATGTGATTTTTTTTTATTTTCTCATTTAAAAAAAAAGCCCATTCAGAACCAGGATAATTTTTACAAATTTCCCTTTTATAAATATTATTATTCTGGAGCTGCTCTATTTCTGCACTAATTGATATAATCATTTCATAACTACTTTATTAATTTAATAAATTCATCAATTGTTTCAGGGAAAAGAATTTTATTGTCAGATTTGATAGATAAATCATCAATTACAGAATTTAAATCGAAATTCTCACTTATTCTTACTAACTTTAAATAAGAAACACAAATTGTACCTTGAGAACTTAATAAAATTAAAGCATTGGAAAAATCTGATATAGCAACTTTAATCTTATAGCCTGAATACTCAATTGGCAGCCTAGGATCAATCTGGAAAAAAGAATCTGACAATTCATCTTTAATAAATTTTCCAGGATGATATTTATGAAAAGCATCTGGACAGTTTTCTTTAATTACATAATAAATATCTATCAAATCTTTTATCTCATAGAATTCTTTAGCTCCATCAATACTATAACCACCAATAATAAGTTGATTGATAATTTTGATATTTTTAGTATTTGTACTGACTATTTTTTCTGGATTAAAAAAAACATTATCATAATTAGTTGCAATTTTTATATTATATTTGCTTAGAAAAAAATCTCCAACTCCTAAATAATGTCCTAATCCATTATTGAATCTAAACCAATGAAGTGATAATTGATATGTCACTGAATCCATAAATTGATTATAGAAATATTTTATATCAAATTTAATAAATTTATTATAATCAACATATTTTTTAGGCTGTTTTATATAAGTAACTAAATTATTATTATTTATACTTAAATATTTAGCTATCATCGTCCCCCAATATTCTATTATTAAGAGATAAAACATAAACTCGTCGTCTTCCTTAATTTCGTTGTTTAACATTATTAAAATGCTCTTATTATATTTCCAACGTTGAAATAACCTTCGAAATAATGAATACCTACTAATCCCATTCAAAGGTTTAAAAGGGGATAAATAAACTGCTTTTCTATTTAGATTTGTAAGAATTTCAAATACCTCATTAGAGGAACTAATAAAAATTAATTCTTTCTTTAATATATTTTCAAATCCATTAACAAAACTTAGATCAATTGAAGAAGATATATATAAATATATATAAGAC
>Ga0209482_1000462_pt1 | contig 34482 bp, 26 predicted proteins | sample CoawatmetaG10DNA_FD_187512 | JGI IMG/M metagenome (GOLD analysis project Ga0209482, IMG submission 187512) | Marine microbial communities from the West Antarctic Peninsula - Coastal water metaG104-DNA (SPAdes) (version 2) | ecosystem: Environmental > Aquatic > Marine > Coastal ...
GGTAATTGAAAATAATTTGGATTACCATTGTAAAAAGATTGTTTAATATATTTAGACAAATTTACTATTGAAAGAGGATTAGATAGTTCAGGAATTTTCAAAATATGTTCACTTAAATCATCCATTCGTTTAAGTGTAGCTAATCTTGTTATTCCATTTTTTCTTTTACTATCAATCATAATTTCGATTGGTAAAATCCCTTTAAATTCTTTTTCATAGAACTTTATGTCTTTTACAAACTCTGAATTTTTAGGCATGTCTTCAATCATATTTCCCGAAAGCTTGATTTTATAAATACCTATAATACTAATACACAAACACAAGATAGAGGTAATAAATACTGGAATTCTATATTTTTTGACTGTTAAAGCTAAAAAATCAACAAATTTATTAATCCAAATATTATTCAAATGTTTTAAATGCTTTTCCTGAGGAAGAGGCATGAAACTGTATATTATTGGTATCAATAATATAGATAAAATAAAAATCAACATGATATTGATTGAAGCTACTAGTCCAAACTCTTTTAGTATTTCACTGTCTGTTAAGATAAATGTTGCAAAACCACATGCAGTTGTAATATTAGTCATTAAAGTGGCATTCCCTATTTTCGAAATCACTCTTTGAAGTGATCTAGCTTGATTTCCGTGTTTTTTAAACTCGTGCTGATATTTGTTTATTAAGAATATACAGTTTGGAACTCCAATGACAATTATAAGAGGAGGGATAAGAGCAGTAAGTACTGTAATTTCAAATCTAAAAAGACCTAAAACCCCAAGAGCCCACATAACTCCAATTATGACCACAGTAAGGGTTATTAGGGTAGCTCTGTAAGATCTAAAAAAGAAAAAGAAAATAAGTACGGTAACCAAAACAGCGATCAATACAAATTTACCGATCTCATCCATTATATTTTGAGCATTTAATGTCCTTATATAGGGCATCCCAGAAATTCTAATATCAATTTCGGTAAGCTTTTCAAATGCTTTTATTTTAGGTATGAATACTTCATTAATAAAAGATATTCTTTCAGCATTATTAATAATTTCTTTATTTAAATAGATTGCAGTTTGAACTGTTTTTTTGTTTTCACTAAACAAAATATTCTCATAAAAAGGATAGTCGTTAAAAAGGTTAGTTTTAAATTTATTAAGATCTGATACATTAGAGAAGCTATAATTAGTAACGGAATCTAAAATAAATTTCTTATTTTCTATAAATGAAATAACAGGAATATTTCCAACATGAAGAACGCTATTCACCCCTTCATTACTTTTGAAACTTTCACTTAACTTAATCCAGGAATTAAAATTATCTAACTCGAATAAACTAGAATCGTTTACAGCAATTAAAATTAGGCTTCCTTCCTGTCCAAAAACTTTTGTAAAATCATCATACGCTAAATTATAAGAATGATTTTTTGGCAACAAATTAGCTTCAGTATAGCTAAACTTCATATGTTTCCACTGCGTAGAAAGAAAAAGCGTATTCAGTAATATCAACAACAAAAAAAGAATTCTATTCCTTAAAATTACACGAGCTAAAATTCCCCATATTTTGGAGTGTTTTGTTTTGCTCATTAGTATTTAAAATTCAATATTTTTAGATTTTCAATTGCTTAAACAGATAAGATTTCTTTTTCTTTTATCAAATATATTTGATCTATTTTAGAAATAGATTTATTTGTCAGGTCTTGAATACTTCCCTCAGACAAAGATTTCTGATCTAAAGAAACTTCAGACTTTTTAATTTCATTATTTGCCTCTTTTCTAGAATTTCTAATACTAATTTTCGAATCTTCTATTTCAGTTTTTGCAATTTTAACAAGTTCAAGTCTTCTTTCTTCTGTCAAAGGAGGGATAGTTATTATTATAGACTCTCCATTATTCATTGGATTAAAACCAAGGTTAGCTACCATTATAGCTTTTTCTATATCTAATAATTTATCTTTTTCCCATGGTTGAACTGAAATTGTTTGAGCATCAGGAGTGTTGATATTTGATATTTGAGATAAAGATGTTAATGAGCCATAGTAGTCTAATTTAACACTTGCAAGCATTGAAGGACTTGCTTTCCCCGCCCGGATATTAAGTAATGCTTTTTCAAGATGTTTTATTGAGTTATCCATAGATTCCTCACAAGTTTCAATAATAAATTCAATTTCTTCCATAAGTAGCTATTTTACGATTGTACCTATTTTTTCTCCAGAAATTATTTTTAGTAGATTGCCTTGTTTGTTCATGTTAAAAACAATAATAGGTAAATTATTTTCTTGGCTTAAAGTGAAAGCAGTGCTATCCATTACTTTAAGATTTTTTCTTAAAACACTTTCAAATGAAATAGAATCATATTGAGTAGCATTTTTGTTTTTTTCAGGGTCAGAATCATAAATACCATCAACTCTAGTTCCTTTTAAAATCACATCAGCATTGACTTCAATAGCTCTTAAAACAGCTGCAGAGTCTGTCGTAAAAAATGGATTTCCTGTACCTGCTCCAAATATTACAACTCTTTTTTTCTCTAAGTGCCTTACAGCTTTCCTTTTGATATAAGCTTCAGCCACTGCTTCTATCTTAATTGCAGTTTGAAGTCTGGTCGGTACGTTTTCTTCTTCTAGCGCACTTTGTAAAGCTAGGCCGTTAATTACGGTAGCAAGCATCCCCATGTAGTCAGCTTGAACTCTATCCATTCCATTACTTGCTGCAGATACACCTCTAAAGATGTTGCCGCCACCAATTACAACCGCAATCTCAACTCCAAGGTTAGTAGCTTTTTTGATTTCTTGGGCATATTGTGAAATTCTAACTGGATCAATACCATACTGTCTTTCGCCCAGTAAAGCTTCTCCACTTAATTTTAAAAGAATTCTTTTATAAATCATTTTAGGATTATTATCGTAAATATAATCAATGATTATTATAATATTAACAAGGCTTAAGTAAACCTTCTAAAAAAAATTTAAACTAAGCCGACTCTACGAAAATCAGTTATAGTTAAATCTGAATCTATAGACTTAACATAAGAAGAAACACTTTGTTTATTATCTTTAATATAATCTTGATTAACTAAGGTATTGTCCTTAAAAAATCTTTTTAGTTTCCCTTTGGAAATGTTATCTAACATAGCCTCTGGTTTACCTTCTTGTCTTAATTGATCTTTAGCTATTTCTATTTCTTTGTCTATAGTTTTTTGATCAACTCCACTCTCATCCAATGAAATAGGATTCATAGCAGCTGCTTGCATTGCAATATTTTTTGCGGCCTCTTCTATCCCTTCAACAGAAGAAGAAAACCCTACAATTGTAGCAATTTTATTTCCAGAATGAATATATTTTCCTACATAAGAAGCTGATATTTTTTCAAAACTACCTATAACTAACTTTTCACCAATAACTCCAGTTTGCTGAATTAGTTTATCATTAACTGTCATAGAATCAATTGAAGAGTTTAAGAACTCATCCATTGTATTGTGATTAATAGCAAGATCAGCTAATTCGTTTGCTAATGAAATGAAACTTTCATTTTTAGCAACAAAATCAGTTTCACAGTTTAAAGAAATTATTACACCACTAGTCGAATCAGAGTTGACTTTTGCAATTGCAGCTCCTTCAGAGGATTCTCTGTCAGCTCTTTTAGCTGCTACTTTTTGACCTTTTTTTCTTAATAATTCAATAGCTAATTCAGTATCTCCGTTTGCTTCTACTAATGCGTTTTTACAATCCATTATTCCAGCTCCAGACATTTTTCTGAGATTATTTACTTCAGATGCAGTTATTTTACTCATAATAGTTATTCAGATTTCTTTGTAATTTTTTTTCTAACCCTTTTCTTTTTTTCAGTAGGATCAATTTTAGACTCTCCTTTAGACTCTCCTTTAGACTCTTCTTTAGGCTCTTCTTTAGACTCTTCTTTAAATTCAGTCACAGGATTTTTTTTAGAAGACTCTTCCTTTTCTTTAATTAAATCATCTTGATCTTTTTCTTTTTTTCTTTCTGTTAAACCTTCTTGGATTGCACTAGAAACATAATTAAGGATTATATCAATAGATTTAGACGCATCATCGTTAGATGGAATTGCGAAGTCTACATCTCTAGGATCACAATTGGTATCTACCATCGCGAAAATTGGAATATTTAATTTTTGAGCTTCTCTAACAGCAATATGTTCTCTTCTTATGTCTACAATAAATAATGCTCCAGGAAGTCTAGTCATATCGGTAATTGAACCTAAGTTTTTTTCCAATTTAGCTCTTAGCCTGTCAATTTGTAATTTTTCTCTTTTAGATAATGCATCAAAAGTCCCATCTTGCTTTGATCTATCAATTGCTGACATTTTCTTAACAGCTTTTCTGATAGTTATAAAGTTAGTCAGCATCCCTCCAGGCCATCTCTCGGTAATGTATGGCATGTTTACATCAGAAGCCGCTTTAGAAACAATTTCTTTAGCTTGTTTTTTAGTTGCTACAAATAAAATCTTTCTTCCAGATGCAGCTATTTTACTTAGAGCATCGCTAGATTCTTCTATTTTTGAAGCAGTTTTGTAAAGATTAATAATATGAATCCCATTTTTTTCCATATACACATACGGGGCCATGTTAGGATTCCATTTTCTTGTTAAGTGTCCGAAGTGAACACCAGCCTCTAAAAGAGGTTTAATTTGAATTTTTGTCATTTTTTTTAGTTTACGTTCCGTATGATTAGCAATAAATATTTTTTTTATTTATTTAGATGCTAAACTAATTTTCGCTTTTGCGAAATAGGACAACAGGTTAATTTCAGTATATATATGAACTTTATTCTAATTATCAAATTCGCTATTAACGTTTTGAGAACTGGAATTTTTTTCTTGCTTTTTTCTGACCGAATTTTTTTCTTTCAACCATTCTAGGGTCACGAGTCATTAACCCTTCTTTTTTTAATAAAGGACGATATTCTTCGTCAATTTCACAAAGAGCTCTTGAAATTGCTAACCTTATTGATTCAGCTTGACCATTTATTCCACCACCATAAACGTTTACCTTAATATCATAACTAGATAATGTTTCAGTTAAAGTAAAAGGTTGATTTATTTTGTACTGTAAAATTGCTGTTGGAAAGTACTCTTCAAGAGATTTTCCATTAATTGTATAAGCTCCTTTTCCTTTAGATAAATATAATCTTGCAACAGATTTTTTTCTTCTTCCTATTTTGTGAATTACTTCCATAGATTATTTTAAATCATTTAAATTAATTAAAACAGGATTTTGACCTTCATGTTTATGATTTTCACCAACATAAACTTTCAGATTTGTAAATAGAACAGCACCTAATTTGTTTTTAGGCAACATCCCCTTTACAGATTTTTCGACTAATCTTGCAGGATCTTTAGCGAATAGCTCTTTTGCAGTTAAAGATCTTTGACCGCCTGGGTAGCCAGTATGTCTTATATACTCTTTTTGATCCCATTTATTTCCTGATAAAATTATTTTTTCAGAATTTATGACTATTACGTTGTCTCCACAATCTACATGAGGAGTAAAGTCTGTTTTATACTTTCCTCTTATTAGTTTTGCAACTTTTGAACACATTCTGCCAAGAGTCTGTCCGTTAGCATCTACAATAACCCAGTTTTTATTAACTGTAGCCTTATTCGCAGATATTGTTTTGTATGTTAATGAATCCAAAGTATTTATTTTCTTAGAGAAAGATAATTCTGTCTCTTTTATTGGCCTGCAAATCTACAACAAAAAATGAAATCTGCAAATGCTAAAATAAATAAAATAATTAGTGTGCTTCAAACCAGTTTTCTCCAATTCCAGAATCAACTACTAATGGAACTTTTAATGCAAAGGCATTTTCCATTTCATATTTAACTATTTTTTTCATTTTATCTAATTCTGATTTATGAATTTCAAAGATTAATTCATCATGCACTTGGACAAGCATTTTAGATTTTAATTTAGAATTAGTAAGGATTTTTTGAATGTTAATCATAGCAACCTTTATAATATCTGCTGCACTACCCTGTACTGGGGCATTAACAGCATTCCTTTCTGCAGCTCCCCTTACAATTGGATTTCTAGAATTAATGTCTTTTAAATACCTTCTTCTTCCAAGAACAGTTTCTACATAACCATTCTCTCTGGCAAAATTGATTTGATTTGATATGTAGCTTTTAAGTTGAGGATAAGCAATAAAGTAGGATTCAATTAATTCTTTTGATTCTGAACGACTAAGAGAAGTCTGATTACTTAGTCCAAAAGCTGAAACTCCATAGATAATTCCAAAATTTACGGTTTTAGCATTACTTCTTTGTTCACTTGTCACGTTAGAAATGTCTACATTAAATACTTTTGAAGCAGTAGAGCTATGAATGTCTTCATTATTTTTAAAAGCAGAAATCATATTAGGATCTTTGCTTAAAGAGGCAATTACTCTAAGTTCAATTTGTGAATAATCAGCAGAAAGCATTACGTAATCTGAATTTTCACAAATAAATGCTTTTCGGATTAATCGGCCTCTTTTACTCCTAATAGGAATGTTTTGAAGGTTAGGGTTATTACTACTTAACCTTCCTGTAGCTGCTACTGCTTGATTAAATACAGCATGAATTCTATTAGAAATTGGACTGATTTGTTTAGGTAGTGCATCTACGTAAGTGTTGATTAATTTTTGTAGAGACCTCCATTCTAAAACTTCTTTCACAACTTGATGATCTTTGGAGAGTTTTGATAGCACTTCTTCAGATGTGGAATATTGACCAGATTTGGTTTTTTTTGGAGAGTCTACTATTTTAAGTCTGTCAAAAAGGACTTCTCCTAATTGTTTAGGAGACGCGAGGTTAAAATTGAATTCTGTTAAATTAAAAATTCTTTCTGCTATTAAGTTAAGGTCGTTATGAAAATTACTGGAAAGGTCTTTCAAAAAACTTGAATTAACTTTTATACCATTAATTTCCATTATTGAAAGAACTATTAGTAAGGGCATCTCAATTTTTTCAAAAAGATCTAATAAATTCCCTTTTTTCAAATCATTAATCAAAAGTTTTTTAAGTTGAAAAGATAAATCACTTTTCTCCATTCCTATATTAATTTCATAGTCTAAACTTGAGTTTAAATCATGACTCACTTTGTAGTTGAGGTAGTTTTTGCAAAGGATGTTAAAATCATGACCTATGTCAGGATTAATTAAATAGTGAGCAATTTTAGCATCAAAACACGATCCTCCACCAATAATTCCATATTTATTAAGAATTTTAAACTGATTTTTTAAATCATATCCAATTTTGGTTACGTTATTGTTTTGGAAAATAGATTTTAACCTATTTAAAGATTTTTGATCATTTTCAAGAATTGTAATGAAATAACTTTTTTTGGATTGCCAAGTAAAGCATATACCAAAAGAATTATTTTCGATATTAGTATCTAAAATATTAAAAGAAATTTCTGATTGTTTATCTAATTTATCAAAAAGCAAACTTCTACTTAGTTCAGTTTTAATTTGTTGGTAAAAATGTTTTGAATTAGCTAAATCTGAAAACGTATTTGACGAATCAGTGCTTACTTCTCCTGGAGAATTAAATAGGTCATATTGTATTTCTTCTGAATTAGAACTGACTTTTATTTCAATTTCTTTTTCGTTTTGAAAAATTTTAAAAAAATTCTCTTTCATTCTTAAAAACTCAAGCTCATCAAATATTTCTTTAATTTTCTCTGAGTCTGGCTCTTCCAGCTTGAAATTCTTAAACTCATATTCAATAGGAACGTCTAAAATTATTGTAGCTAATTTTTTAGAAAGAATACCCTTGTCTATATTTTGTTCAATTTTTTCTTTTAACTTTCCCTTAATTTGGTGAGTATTAGCTAAAAGATTCTCCATTGTTCCATATTCTGCAATGAATTTCTTAGCAGTTTTTTCTCCAACGCCTGGCAAACCAGGTATGTTGTCTACCGAATCTCCCATCATCCCTAAAAAATCTATTACCTGTAATGGGTCTGATACCTCAAACTTTTCTTGAACTTCTTTTACTCCCCAAATTTCAATCCCATTACCCATTCTTGCAGGCTTATACATAAAAATATTTTCTGAGACTAGTTGAGCGAAATCCTTATCAGGAGTTACCATAAAAACTTCATAATCATTTTTTTCAGCTTCCTTAGCTACAGTCCCAATAATATCATCTGCTTCATATCCATTTTTAATTAAAATAGGAATATGCATGGCATTTAAAATTTCATGAATATATGGAACAGCAGTTTTAATGGGGTCAGGAGTTTCATTTCTGTTTGCTTTATATTCTTCAAAAATTTCTAAGCGATCGCTTGAGCCCCCCTTGTCAAATGCTACAGCTAAATGGTCTGGCTTTTCTCTTTTTATTAAGTCTAGTAAAGAGTTCATGAAACCCATAATTGCACTAGTGTCCATGCCTTTTGAGTTGATCCTTGGATTTTTTATAAATGCATAGTAGCCTCGAAAAATTAAAGCATAAGCATCTATTAAAAATAATTTCTTTTTTGCCTGCATTTATATTTTTTACATTTGATGGCTAATTTAAAAAATATAGCTTTGAGATGGACATTTCTTGTTATTGTATTTATATTAATTGAAATATACGCATTTCAAGCATTTAAAACAGCTTTTAAAAACAACTGGTCTCTAAAAACTTATTTTATAATTAATGCTTTAATAATATTTAATTTAATTTTTAGACTTATAATAATCAATAAAAATTCTTTAAGTTTTTCTGATGTTTTTTATAATTATCTATCAATACCATTTGCATTTTTTATAACCTTATTTGGATTTAAATTAATTGTTATTTCATTTTTGTTTATTGAAGATATTATAAGAATGATATACTCCATTTTTAATTTCTTTATTTCATCAAATGATTCAAATAAATTTTTTCTTCAAAGACGAAATTTTGTAAGTAAAATTGCTCTAATTATAGCTGCCTTGCCTATCCCTTTTGTTATTCATGGTATTTATAGGGGAAGACATAATTACAGAGTTTTAAAATATGAACTAGAATTTGATGATTTGCCAAAGGAATTTGATGGCTACAAGATTACACACATTTCAGATATTCATTCTGGGAGTCTTGACAAAATAAACAAAGTAGAGTATGCGGTTGATTTAATTAATAAAGAAAATTCAGATTTAGTTCTTTTCACAGGAGATTTTGTTAATAATAAAGCAAATGAATTAATTAAATGGATGAAAATTTTCTCTAAAATTAAAGCTAAGGACGGGAAGTATTCTGTATTAGGGAATCACGACTATGGGGATTATGTTAATTGGAATTCAGATCAAGAAAAAAAAGATAATTTCATTAGCCTTTTAAATCTTCAAAAAGAAATGGGATTTAATTTATTATTAAATGAAAACAAAAAAATAAAATCTAATAATCAAAATATTACTTTGGTTGGTGTCGAAAATTGGGGAAAAGGAAGATTTAAGAAAAGTGGAGATATCGACAAGGCATGTATAGGTTTAAATGATAAGGATTTTAAAATTGTTATGAGTCACGATCCTTCTCATTGGGATCAGATATTGGTAAATCACAAAACTCACTTTCATTTGACTTTAAGTGGACATACACACGGTATGCAATTCGGAATTGAAATACCAGGATGGATTAAATGGAGCCCTGTTAAATGGGCGTATAAATATTGGGCTGGGATGTATTTCGAGAAAAATCAGTATCTAAATGTAAATAGAGGCTTTGGAGTTTTGGGCTTTCCAGGAAGGGTTGGAGTATGGCCAGAAATATCTGTTATAACACTTAAAAAAACTTAGATTTCTAAAAATGACTACTTTAGTATTAATTATAAACCTTGTCATATGTCAAAATTTGGTGAGCTCATCAATTTAGAAATTCCAATTTTATTAGATTTTTATGGAGATTGGGATGACTCTTCCAGTGCTATGCATCCTGTTTTAAGAGATGTTGCTGCTGCTATTGGAGATAGAGGAAAGGTAATAAAAATAAATGTTGATAAGAACAATGAATTGAAGGAGGCATTAAGAGTCAAAGGGCTTCCAACTTTAATGATATATAAAGGAGGACAAATGGTTTGGAGGCAAAGCGGTGAACAAGATGCAAATACTCTAATAAATCTTATTAATGACTTTATTTAATATTTAATTTTTTATTTAAAATCAAAAAAGAATCTAATTCTGATTTTATGAAATCTTCATCTTTTTCATAATTTTTTAAAATACTCATAATTGTGCTGAACTGAAATATGTCATTCGAGATATTTTGATTATAATTTCTTCTATTTTCTTCTGACATTGAAACAAACACCTTTAACCTTTCATTTAGTTGAATAGAAATATTTATGTAAAGCTCTTTAGCTAAATTATTTTCTTTAAAGCTGTATAATTCTTTTAAAAAGGGAATCATTAAAGTATAATATTCGTAATCTCCGTATAAATCCTTAACGTAATCAGAACTATTAATAAATTCTTTAATGGCTTTAGATTTTAAAACTCTATCATTTGATCCCATTGAAGATTCAACTAAAGTCCTGTATCTCTCAGTATCTGTAATTATATTTTCTGCGTAAGTGAATATTGAAAATCTTTCATTTTTTGATTTGGATACTTGAGAATAGTAATCTAAATTCTCTTGATATTTTTTAGATAATTTATTAAATAAGTCATCTCCTTTTTGAAAACTTTCAAGTCTATAATATGAAGATATATAAGGCTCCATTAAGCTATAAAAGCCAAAATAATCTATTGGCATTTTACTTATTGATAAATCTAAAATTTCTTCGGCTTTATTGTTTTTACCCTCATTCATTAATTCTAAAGCCAACCTATGTAAATTTCCTCTAAAAGAAATACTATTTTTTCTAGTTTCAGGATCATGATAGATGTTATCGCTGTCAGAATTCCCCCATTCCCATCCTTTTACAATTGGATACATTAAATCAGCATCAATTCTGCCAAGTTCATAGGGATTGTTTTTGTTGATTTCAGTTTTAATAGGGACTAATTTGTAAACTAAACCATCTAATTGAAGGAAGTTTTTCATCCAGATATAATCAGAATCATTATAGCTTCCTCCAGAAAAATATATAGGTCTTTTCCAGTTATTATTAGCTAAAATATCTAACATTAGAAGTTGATTTTTATATAAACCAGTAATAGGTAAATCAATATCAATATAGTCCAAGATTAAATCAGAATCTTTTTGTTTAACCAAACCGCTTTCAAGCACATTTTTTTTATTAACCGACACCCTTATTTTATTAGTAGGGTAATAAATCATGTTTTGAGTAAACTCTGGAATATTTTCTAAATCTGCTCCATATTGATTTAATAGATAGCTGTATTTTGTTCGTGGATGGTCACTAGAAATCCAGTTCATAAAATCTTTAATATCCCACCTAGTAGAATCAATTAAAGCTTCATGTTTTACATAGTCTCTTACTCCGTAAGCATATTGTTTATGTGTTAATTGTGACGGAATAGGACTGCTATTATAAGATCTTCTTTTCATTTGATCTATGTACCAGTCAGTAGCAATTAATGAGGTATTAATCGTTCTTACATCAGTTCTATAATTTTCTATTTCTTGAGCATACCATAACGCAAAGGTGTCATTATCCCCAATTGTAAATATCATAGAATCCACGCCTTCTTCAATAGAATCTAAATAGGCTTTTGAAAGCGACTGAGCAGTATACCTATTAGATCGATCGTGGTCATCCCAGTTTTCAAATGCCATTAATAATGGAACTAATAATAAAGGCAAAACAGTTAGAGGAATTGATATTTTATTTTTAATAAAAGATTGTAAAAGCTTATTAATTGATAAAATACTTAAGCCAATAAAAATACAAAAAACATAAAAAGACCCAACCAAGGCATAGTCCCTTTCTCTTGGTTCAAAAACTCGTTCATTTACATATACTTTTAGGGCTAATCCTGTAAAAAGAAATAAGACAGTAACAATCCAAAAAAGATTTTTGTCTTTATTGAAAAGAAAAATCAACCCAATAATTCCTAATAACAATGGGAGCATATAATATTTGTTTCTTCCTTTGTTGTTTAATACATCTGAGGGAAGGTTAGTTTGTGGTCCCAGCCTAAGCTCATCTATAAAGTCTATTCCGCTTATCCAATTTCCATTTAAAACATCATATTTCCATTGAAGATCATTTTGTTTTCCACTAAAATTCCACAAAAAATATCTCCAATACATTGAGCTAATTTGATATTGAAAAAGATATTTTAAATTTTGTAAAAGAGTCGGTTTTTCAATGTCTAAATAACCACCATATTCAGATAAAAATTTATGATAATTTTCAGAATCTATGTCCCCTTCAGTTACTTTTATTTTGAAATCCGAAACTAATTGTAATAATTGCTTCTCGTCTTTGTATTCTGCTTTTATTTCAAAACTTAAGTAACCAAAGTGTTTCATGTAATTTGGAGCATGTTCCGAACTCCACATTCTTGGCAATAAACCCATATGATCATTATTGGAATTTATTTTTCCGGATTCCCAATCATTAACTATTATATATTTTCCAGACTTTAAATCCTTTTCATATTTAGGTTTGTCATCTTTATAAGGCTTTTCTGGGTCTTGACCTGCGTAAACATCAGAAAACATTGGTCCGTAAAACAGATGAGTATCTGGGTATTGTTCTAAATTGTAGTAAGCTAATAAAGCACGAGCATCAGAGGGAGAGTTTTCATTAATTACAGTATTGGCATTTGATCTGATAGGAATCATTAACCAGGACGAAAAACCAATAAAAACAAACATAACACACAGTAACAATGTGTTTATTTTGATCCAATTTTTTTTTCTTGTGAGTTTAATTCCGTAATAGAACAAAATAAGAATTAAAACAGCCGTAAAAATAGTTCCAGAGTTAAAAGGAAGCCCAAAGCTATTTACAAATAGCACTTCTAGATTCCCGAAAAGTCCTAATGCTGAAGGAAGTAATAGCTTAAATATAAATAGTAGTATCATAACCGAAATAACATTAGCAATCAAAAAGCTTTTAAAATTAGGGTTGGGATTTTGTTTAAAAAAATAAATCATTCCTATTGCAGGTATTGCTAATAATCCCATAAAATGAACCCCAAAAGACAATCCAATAACAAATGATATTAATATAAGCCATTTGTTTCCTCTCTCTTTGTCCATGTTTTCTTCCCATTTAAACCCTAGCCAAAACAAAACAGCCATTATAAGAGTAGCCATTGCATAAACTTCTGCTTCAACCGCATTAAACCAAAAACTGTCTGAAAATGTAAAGCATAATGAGCCAAGAAGGGATGAGCTAAGTATTAATAAAGCTTGTGAATTAGAGACTGATTCAGATTTTAGAATAAGTTTTTTGCCAATAATTGTTAAAGTAAAAAATAAAAAAAGTATAGTAAATGCACTTGCAAATACTGACATCATGTTTACCATTAATGCAATTTGATCTATTTCTGAGGCGAAAAAAGAGAAAAATGCGCCCAGCATTTGAAAAAAAGGTGCTCCGGGTGGGTGTCCCACTTGTAATTTAGCAGAAGTGGAGATATACTCAGCGCAGTCCCAGTAACTAGCTGTGGGTTCAACTGTCAAAGAATAAGTTGTAAGAGCAATTAAAAAGGCAATAAGGCCAATTAGACTATTCCATTTTTCGAATTTTTTAATATGCATTTCTATTAATTTGCAAAGCGAAAATATACAATAATCTCTATTAAATTTTCATAATAATTTTTTAAATATATTTTATTTGCCTACCTAAAACTTTATACTAAATTTGCCGTGCGTTACATTGGCCTATGGTGTAACTGGCAACACGCCTGGTTTTGGTCCAGGAGAGTCTAGGTTCGAGCCCTAGTAGGCCAACTATAATTCAATATGTAGTTGTGTTTAAGATTTTTTATAATAGAATTTCTTATATTTGCACAGCATTACTGAAAAATTGAGGGGGACACTGTCCCCCTCTTTATTAAATATATAGTTTGAAAAAAGTTTTAGAAGATTTAATGGAAGAGTTTTTTATTGGCAAACCAAATCTGTTTTTGGTTGATTTTTCCATGGATCCTTCAAACAAAATTAACATTACTATAGATGGAGATAATGGGGTTAAAATTATAGATTGTGTTGGTTTGACGAAATTTCTAAAAAAGAATTTGAATGAAGAATTAGATGATTTTTCGGTAGATGTTAGTTCAGCAGGTCTTTTTTCTCCTTTAGTATCTCAAAGACAATTTACTAAAAACATTAAAAGAAAGTTGAACGTTCAGTCTGTAGACGGAACTGAATTTATTGGAAATTTAACAGAAGTTAATGAAAGTGAAATAACCATTGAATGGACTGCTAGAGAGCCTAAACCTATTGGTAAAGGGAAAATTTCAGTTAAAAAAAACAAATCAATAGCATTTAATAAGATAAAAAAAGCAAACTTAATAGTAGAATTTTAAAATATAAGTAAATGGAAAACTTAGCCTTAATTGAATCATTTTCGGAATTTAAAAACGAAAAATTTATTGACAGAGTAACACTCATGTCTATTTTAGAAGAAGTATTTAGAAACACTTTAAAGAGAAAATATGGTGATGATGATAATTTTGATATTATTATCAATCCTGATAAAGGAGATTTAGAAATTTGGAGAAATAGAGTTGTTGTTAAAGACGATGCGGTTGAAGATGAGAATCAAGAAATAACCCTTACTGAAGCTAGAAAAATTGAACCAGATTTTGAGGTAGGTGAAGATGTATCTGAAGAAGTTAAGCTAGTTGATCTAGGTAGAAGGGTTGTTTTGTCACTCAGACAAAATTTAGTTTCTAGAATTCATGAACATGACAATGGAATCGTATATAAGCAATTCGTAGATTTAATTGGCGAAATATATACAGCTGAAGTTCATCACATTCGTCATAATGTTGTTATTCTTTTGGATGATGAAGGGAATGAATTAATTATGCCTAAAGACCGTCAAATTCCCTCTGACTTTTACAGGAAAGGTGACAATATCAGAGGAGTTATAGAGTCTGTTGAGTTAAAAGGAAATAAGCCTTCGATAGTGCTTTCAAGGACTTCTCCAAAGTTTTTAGAAAAGCTTTTTGAGCAAGATATTCCAGAAGTTTTTGATGGGCTAATATCCGTCAAAAAAGTTGTAAGAATACCAGGTGAAAAAGCCAAAGTAGCGGTTGATTCATATGATGATAGAATAGATCCGGTTGGAGCCTGTGTTGGAATGAAAGGTTCTAGAATTCATGGAATAGTAAGGGAATTAGGGAATGAAAATATAGATGTAATAAATTATACTAGTAATATTCAACTATTAATAACAAGAGCTTTGAGTCCTGCAAAAATATCTTCTCTAAAAATTAATGAAGAAAAGAAAACAGTAGAAGCATTTATGGATCCAGAGCAAGTTTCTAAAGCGATAGGCAGGGGTGGACATAACATTAGATTAGCAGGTCAGTTAACAGGCTATGAGATTGATGTTTACAGAGAAGGAGCTGAGGAAGACGTTGAGCTAACAGAATTTTCAGATGAGATTGAAGCTTGGGTTTTAGAAGAATTAAAAAAAGCTGGTTTAGATACTGCTAAAAGTGTTTTAGAGCAAGATGTTGAAGATTTAATGAAAAGGACTGATTTAGAAGAAGAAACAATCCTAGAAATAAGAAAGGTACTGAGTGCTGAATTTTCAGAATAAAATTTTTATATTTTTTTATGAGTGAAGTGAAATTAACTAGATTAAATAAGGTGCTAAGAGAGTTTAACATTTCTTTAGATAGAGCTGTTGAGTTTTTAGCTTCAAATGATCATGCTATTGAAGCGAGGCCAACAACTAAAATATCTGAAGAGCAGTATAGCTTATTTTTGAACGAATTCAGTTCTGATAAATCTAGTAAAGTAGAGTCTCACGGCTTAAGTGAAGAAAAGAGAAAGCAGAAAGAAGAATTAAGAATTCAGATAGAGAAAGAGCAAGAAGAAAAAATAAAAAAACAAAATGCTTTAATTGAAGCAAAAGCTGAAGTTAAGAAGCCAGTTCAATTAGGTAAAATAGATTTAGATCAATTTAATAAAAAACCAAAAGCTTCTTTAGACAAGAAAGCTCCTAAATTAGAAGAAAATTTAAAAGACAAAGAAATAAAAAAAGTAGGATCAGAAAAAGCTAAAAAAGTAGGATCAGAAAAAGCTGAGAATGTAGTAGAGAAAAAAGATGATACTAATATTAAAACTCAATATAAAAAGCTGAGTGGACTTAAGACGGTAGGAGATAAAATAGATTTAGGACAGTTTAAAAAATCTAAGCCTAGCGTGGGAGCTAATAAACCTTCTTATGGTTCGTCTAGTTCAAAAAGAAAAAGAATAAGAGTTACTAAAGATCCGGTTAAACCTAGTTCTGAGTCAAATAAAAGAAATTTCACAAAACAACCAAGATCAAAAGCCTCAGCTGTTGAGCCATCCGAGATTGATGTTAAAAAACAAATAAGGGAAACTTTAGAGAAACTTCAAGGAAGATCCTCTACTTCAAAAGGAGCTAAATACAGAAAGGAAAAAAGAGATTCACATAAATTTAAATCTGACGAAGATGTAGCTCTAAATGAAGCTGATAAAAAAACAATTAAAGTTACAGAATTCATCACTGTAGGTGAAGTTGCTACAATGATGGAAGCCACTTCAACTGATATTATATCTACTTGTATGTCCTTAGGGATCATGGTAACAATGAATCAAAGACTTGACGCTGAAACTTTAACAATAGTGGCCGATGAATTTGGATATGATGTAGAGTTTGTCACAACTGATATTGAAGATTCTATTAAGGCTATCGAGGATGATCCAAAAGATTTACTTCCTAGGGCACCAATTGTTACAGTTATGGGGCATGTAGATCATGGAAAAACTTCATTATTAGATTATATAAGAGAAGAGAATGTTATTGCTGGAGAATCTGGTGGGATTACTCAACATATTGGAGCTTATAATGTAGTGTTGAAAGATGGTCAGAAAATTACTTTTTTAGATACTCCTGGACACGAAGCATTTACTGCGATGAGAGCTAGAGGAGCTCAAGTTACAGATTTAGTTATAATAGTCATTGCTGCAGATGATGATGTAATGCCCCAAACTAAGGAAGCCATTAGCCATGCTCAAGCAGCAGGGGTTCCTATAATTTTTGCAATAAATAAAATAGATAGACAAAACTCAAATCCTGATAAAATTAAAGAAAAACTTTCAGGGATGAACTTGCTAATTGAAGAGTGGGGGGGAAAAATCCAATCTCATGATATTTCAGCATTAAAAGGAACTGGCGTAGATGAATTACTTGAAAAAGTCTTGCTAGAAGCAGAATTTTTAGAGTTAAAAGCTAATCCAAACAGATTAGCAACTGGAACTGTAGTGGAAGCTTTTTTAGATAAAGGCAAGGGCTATATGTCTACCATATTGATTCAAACAGGAACTTTAAAAATTGGAGATTATTTGTTAGCTGGACAGCATTCTGGTAAAGTAAAGGCTATGCAAGATGAAAGAGGAAATGCTATTATTGAAGCAGGGCCTTCAATTCCTGTGTCTATATTAGGCCTTGATGGTGCGCCTCAAGCTGGAGATAAATTTAATGTTTTTGAAGATGAAAAAGAGGCAAAACAAATCGCTGTTAAAAGAACGATACTTATAAGAGAACAATCAGTAAGAACTCAGAAGCATATTACTTTAGATGAAATAGGTAGAAGAATAGCTTTAGGGGATTTCAAAGAATTAAATATAATTTTAAAAGGGGATGTAGATGGTTCTGTAGAGGCTTTGACTGACTCTTTTCAAAAACTTTCTACTGAAGAAATACATGTTAATATTATTCATAAGGCTGTAGGAACCATCACTGAATCAGATGTGCTTTTAGCCTCTGCCTCTGATGCAATTATTATTGGATTTAATGTTAGGCCAACAGGAAACGCTAGACAAATTGCAGACAAGGAAGAGATAGATATTAGAAATTATTCTATAATATATGATGCTATTAATGATCTTAAGGATGCGATGGAAGGAATGTTATCTCCTGTGTTTAAAGAAGAAATTTCTGGAAATGCAGAAATAAGAGAGACCTTTAAAATTTCTAAAGTTGGGACTATTGCTGGCTGTATGGTCACAGATGGTAAGATATTCAGAAATTCAAATATTAGAATTATTAGGGACGGAATTGTTGTCAATTCAGGAACATTATCTGCCTTAAAGAGATTTAAAGATGATGCTAAAGAAGTTGCCAAGGGTTATGAATGTGGTATTCAAATAAGAAATTATAATGACGTTAAGATTGGTGATGTCATTGAGGCCTACTCTGAAGTAGAAGTTAAAAAGAAAATTAAATAATCAATTTGGCTTAAGAATAAAAGCTGAAGAAAAATCTTTTTTTATTTCTTTTAGCTTTCTTATGGCTTTGATTTTTGAAACGTACTTTCCTATTCTTATTTTATAATAAGGCGTTTCAAAACTAAAAAACAAATCAGTATACTTTTTTTCAACTATCAAGCTATCCACAAGCTTTTTTCCATCATTATAATTTCCGTTGAAAACTTGAATTGTAAATTGACCTGATGTAAATGTTTCGGAATTAACCTCTTTTTTGAGCTCTAATACTTTTTCTAACTTAGGATTTTGATCTATTTTAAGTGATCCTGTTTGAGAAAAAGAACAAAAAAAACTTAAATAAAAAGCTAAACACATTAAATTATTTGAAGCTATCATAGAAAACAAATATATTTATTATAATAATATAAATCTATAATTTTTTTGTTATTCAAAATATTTATTTAGAATCGTTATAAATTATAAATTAGATCTGTCTGGGGTTTCTAAAATCATTCTTGTGTTGTATTTTTGGCGTCTAATTTTGATACAGTTTTAAAAATTGTTAGTAGAAGGAAAAACAATATTATTGAAAGAATTTCTTAACCTCTTTACAAACTTTAGAGCTCTCAGGTTCTTCGTCCTAAACTTAGCGTTCTTATTAGCTACTTCTTTAAGCATTTCATCTCAAGAAATTGATGTTTCTAAAGGTAAAAGTTTATTTAATGCTAACTGTGCTTCATGCCATAAGTTGAATAAAAAATTAATTGGCCCTGCATTAAAAGGTGTTTCAAGTAAATATGAAAAGGAGTGGTTATATTCTTGGATAAAAAACAGTGCTGCTTTAATTAAGTCGGGTGACGAACAAGCTGTTTCTATATATGAGGAGTATAATAAAGTAGCTATGAACTCTTTCCCTCAGTTATCTAATGAGGATATGGACAATATTTTAGCATATACTGATTACACACCACCAGCTGCTGTTGCAAGTTCTGCCGCTATTTCTAATAATTCTAATCAAGGTAACTCATCTTCTTTTACAAATGATTTGGTACTTTTTCTACTTTCTTTAGTATTGGTTGTGTTAGTAACTATGCTATTTTTAGTAACTAATACTTTTAAAAGGTTAGCTACTGACAAGGGCATTGAGTTAAATCTAAAAAAATCTCCAGGAACTCCTATTTGGGAAAAATTTATTAAAAATCAATTCTTAGTATTTATTTCTGTTATTTTACTGCTTCTATCGAGTGCTTATTTTGCTTATGGATATTTAATGCAAGTTGGAGTAGATCAAGGCTACATGCCGATTCAGCCTATACATTATTCTCATAAAATTCATGCAGGAGCAAATCAAATAGAGTGTCAGTATTGCCATTCCTCGGCTAGAATTTCCAAACATTCAGGAATACCCTCTCTTAACGTTTGTATGAACTGCCATGAAAATATTGCTGATTATAATGGTGAAGAAGATTTAGAAAAAGGATATACTAAAGATTTCTATACTAACGAAATTAAAAAACTATACAAAGCTGTTGGTTGGGATGAAACAACTCAATCCTATACTGGAGAAACTGAACCGGTTAAATGGGTTAGGATACATAATTTACCTGATTTTGTTTATTTCAATCACTCACAGCACGTGACGGTTGCCGGAATCGAATGTCAAAAATGTCACGGTCCAGTAGAAGAAATGGAAATACTTTACCAGTACTCTCCTTTAACTATGGGTTGGTGTATTAATTGCCATAGAGAATCAAATATAAAAGTAAAAGACAATGAGTATTATACTAAGATACACGACGAATTGTCTAAGAAATATGGAGTTAAAGAATTGACTGCTGCTCAAATGGGCGGTTTAGAATGTGGAAAATGTCATTATTAAATCAATATAAATATTAAATGGGAAGCCATAAAAAATATTGGAAAAGTGAATTAGAATTATCTTCTGATAATTCAATAGTTGAGAATCTTAAAAACAATGAGTTTGCAAGTGAACTGCCTGTTGATAATTTTTTAGAAGACAAAAATACTCTTGAAGAATCGAATACCAACAGAAGAGATTTTTTAAAGTATCTTGGATTTAGCACAGCTGCTGCTACTTTAGCTAGTTGTGAAGGTCCAGTACATAAATCAATCCCCTATGTTGTTCAGCCAGAGCAAATTAGACCAGGAATTTCAAATTTTTATGCTACTTCAATTTCAGATGGGTTTGATTTTGCAAATGTTCTTGTAAAAACTAGAGAAGGAAGGCCTATAAAAATTGAAAAAAATTCTAAATCTGATAGTCAAGCCCCTAATGCTAGGGTACATGCTTCAGTTTTATCAATGTATGACAGCTCTAGAATTCAAGGGCCTACAATGGATGGTAAAAATATTAGTTGGGAACAGTTTAATTTGATTATTTCTGCTCAATTAAAAGCAATGAGTGCTTCAAATAAGAAGATTGTTTTGTTGACTCAAACCTTTTCTAGTCCATCTACAGATTTAATTATTAAAAAATTTATTAATAAATATCCGAATATCCAACATGTTGTTTATGACACCATATCGGAATCTAAAGCTTTAGACGCTTTCGAATTAAGCTACAATGTTAGAGCCCTTCCAACTTATGACTTTTCTAAAGCGGATGTTATTGTATCTGTTGGGGCTGATATTTTAGGAGATTGGCAAGGTGGAGGTTTTAGTTCAGGGTATTCTAAATCAAGGATTCCTAAAAAAGGAAAAATGTCTAAACACTTTCAGTTAGAGGCCAATATGTCTCTTTCTGGGGCAAATGCAGATGTTAGAATTCCTTTAAAACCCTCAGTTCAAAAGAAAGCACTATTAAAAATATATGAATATATTTCTGGTGAGAATGTTAACATTTCTTTAGATGAAGAGTTAGAAAATAAACTAAAATCTATAGCTTCTAGTTTAAAAAATTCCTCAGGCAAAGGAGTTTTTGTTACTGGAATTGATGATGTTGATGCACAAGTTTTAGCACTTAAAATAAATCAACTTATTAATAGTGAAGTAATAAATACGAGTAAGCTTAATTTAACTAGAAAGGGTGATGATAAAAAAGTTTTACAACTTGTAAGAGATCTTTCTAATAATAAAATTGATGGTTTAATTATGGCTGGAGTAAATCCTTCCTATACTCTGTCAAGTTTTAAAGAATTTAATGAAGCGTTAAAATTGCTTGATTTCTCAATTTGTTTTTCAATGAACAATAATGAAACTGCAATGTTATCCAAGTGGGTTGCAGCAACACCTCATTATTTAGAATCCTGGGGAGATGTTGAAATGAAATCTGGAGACTTTAGTTTAGTTCAGCCAACAATTAAACCGCTGTTCGATACTCAGCAATTTCAAGATGTTTTACTAAACTGGTCAGAAATTTCTAATTCATTTTATGATGAACTGAAATCCAACTGGAATAAAACTATTTTGAAAGGTCTGTCATGGAACCAAGCATTACATGATGGTGTTTTTTATCAAAATAAATTTTCAAGTAGATCTTTTAGAAAATTAGATTTAAATTCTAGAATAAGTAAAATTAACGATTCTGATACTGGAGATTTCGAATTGACTCTTTATTCAAAAACTTCAATGGGAGACGGAAGTCAAGCTAATAATCCTTGGCTTCAAGAAATGCCTGATCCGATTACTAGAGTTTCTTGGGATAACTACTTAACAGTATCAAAATCTGATGCTAAAAATTTAGGATTAAAAAATATCAATGAGTCTAACGGGGCTTTAAATAGTAATTACGCTAACGTTAAAGTTGATGGTAGTAATCTAAAAATACCGGTAATTATTCAACCAGGCCAAGCTAAAGGTTCTGTCGGTCTATCTTTTGGATATGGGAGAATTAATGGAGTTAAAAGCGAGTTGCAAACTGGCGTAAATGGATATGATTTATATAAAGATTTTGTAAATGTTCAAAATGTTTCCATTGAGTCTGTTGATGAAATTCATGAGTTTGCTTGTGTTCAATTGCACAACACATTAATGGGGCGAGGAGATATTATAAAAGAAACTACTTTAGAAATTTTTAATACTAAAAAATCTAGTGAATGGAATCATGTTCCTCAAGTGTCTCTAAACCACATTGAAACCCCAGTTACATCTCCTGATGTTGATATATGGGAGGAATTTGACAGATCAATTGGACACCACTTTAACTTATCAATTGATTTAAATGGTTGTACCGGATGCGGGGCTTGCGTTATAGCTTGTCATGCTGAAAACAATGTCCCTGTAGTTGGAAAAAGTGAAGTAAGAAGATCTAGAGACATGCATTGGCTTAGAATAGACAGATATTATTCTTCTCAAGAATCATTTTCAGATGATAATGAGACTAAAGATAATATTAGCGGAATAAAAGAATCACTTTCTGTTTTTGGAGAAATGGAAAATCCCTCTGAAAACCCACAGGTTGCTTTTCAACCTGTAATGTGTCAACATTGTAATCATGCTCCTTGTGAAACTGTATGTCCAGTAGCTGCTACTACACATAGTAGACAGGGTCAAAACCACATGGCTTATAATAGGTGTGTTGGGACAAGATATTGTGCAAATAATTGTCCTTATAAGGTTCGAAGATTTAATTGGTTTCTCTATAGTGATAATAACGAATTTGACTTCAACATGAATGATGATTTAGGTAAAATGGTTCTAAACCCAGATGTTGTAGTAAGATCAAGAGGAGTTATGGAAAAATGTTCGATGTGTATTCAGAAAACACAAAAAACAATTTTAGACGCTAAGTTAGACGGTAGAGTTATTAAAGATGGAGAATTTCAAACAGCTTGTTCTTCAGCATGTGATTCAGGAGCGATGGTCTTTGGAGATATTAATGATAAAGAAAGTGAAGTTTTAAAATTAAAAGAAGATGATAGAATGTATCATCTTTTAGAAAGTGTTGGTACAAAACCAAATGTTGTGTATCAGGTTAAAGTTAGAAATACGTAAAAAGATAAAATAATTATATGTCATCTCATTACGAAGCACCTATTAGAAAACCTTTAGTAACTGGCAATAAGTCATATCATGATGTTTCAGTTGATATTTCTGCTGCGGTTGAGGGGAAAGCTAATAAACAATGGTGGATAGTCTTTTCAATTGCGTTAGTTGCATTTTTATGGGGTTTAGGATGTATGATTTATACTATTTCAACTGGGATAGGAGTTTGGGGCCTTAACAAAACAGTCGGTTGGGCTTGGGATATTACAAATTTTGTGTGGTGGATTGGTATTGGACATGCTGGTACACTTATTTCAGCAGTATTGTTGTTGTTTAGACAAAAATGGAGAATGGCTATTAACAGATCTGCTGAAGCAATGACTATATTTTCTGTAATGCAAGCAGGATTATTTCCTATAATTCACATGGGAAGACCATGGCTTGGGTATTGGGTTCTGCCTATTCCGAATGCTTACGGTTCATTGTGGGTTAATTTTAATTCACCGTTACTTTGGGATGTTTTCGCAATATCAACTTATTTATCTGTTTCACTAGTTTTTTGGTGGACAGGTTTACTTCCTGATTTTGCAATGATTAGAGACAGAGCAGTCAAACCATTTCAAAAGAAAATTTATAGTTTGGTTAGTTTTGGTTGGACAGGTAGAGCAAAAGATTGGCAAAGATTTGAAGAGGTTTCATTGGTGTTGGCAGGTTTAGCAACTCCTTTGGTTTTGTCTGTTCACACAATAGTATCATTTGATTTTGCAACGTCTGTTATTCCAGGTTGGCATACTACAATTTTTCCGCCATATTTTGTGGCTGGAGCAATTTTTTCTGGTTTTGCAATGGTAAACACTTTGTTAATCATAATGAGGAAGGTTTCAAATTTAGAAAACTATATAACGGTTCAGCATATAGAACTTATGAATATTGTAATAATGATTACAGGATCAATTGTTGGGACAGCCTATATCACAGAGTTATTTATGGCTTGGTATTCCGGTGTAGAATATGAACAATATGCCTTTTTAAATAGAGCAACTGGTCCTTATTGGTGGGCTTATTGGTCTATGATGACCTGTAATGTATTTTCTCCACAATTAATGTGGATTAAAAAACTTAGAACTAGTATTTTATTTTCGTTTTTTATATCAATAGTTGTTAATATCGGAATGTGGTTTGAAAGATTTGTAATTATTGTTACATCTCTTCATAGAGATTATTTGCCATCATCTTGGACAATGTTTACCCCTACATTTGTTGATATAGGAATTTTTATAGGTACAATTGGATTCTTTTTTGTGTTATTTTTACTTTATGCAAGAACATTTCCTGTAATAGCTCAAGCTGAAGTAAAAACTATTTTAAAAACGTCAGGAGATAATTATAAAAAATTAAGAGATAAAAAATAATGTCAGAGAAAATTTTACATGCCGTGTACGATGACGATGACAAGCTCTTGGAAGCGGTCAAAGATATAAGAGCTTCTAATTTTACTATTGAAGAAGTTTACACCCCTTTTCCAGTACATGGACTAGATAAGGCTTTAGGTTTAGAGCCTACAAGGCTAGCTATTCTAGCTTTTATATACGGATGCATAGGCTTTGGTTTTGCTATTTTTATGATGAATTACATAATGATTGCAGATTGGCCTCAAAATATTGGTGGAAAACCTAGTTTTTCATTTTTACAGAATATGCCATCTTTTGTCCCGATTATGTTTGAATTAACTGTTTTTTTTGCTGCTCATCTAATGGTTATTACTTTTTACTTAAGAAGTAAATTATGGCCGTTTAAAGATGCTGAAAATCCAATTCCAGAAACTACCGATGATAAATTTTTAATTGAAATAAAATTTCATGATGATGGAAAAACATTGCAAGCCGTAGTTGAAAAAACAGATGTTCTTGAGGTGAAAGTAATTGAAAATAAAGATTCTAAGTAATGAAGAAAGCAACTTTTTATAGCTTAATGGTAATTTTCAGTTTTATGACTCTCTCATGTTTTGATAGTTCTAAACCGAATTATCAGTTTTTCCCAAACATGTATGAATCAGTTGGCTATAGTACCTATGAGCAGTCAGATGCTTTCGCTAATGGAATAGAAGCTCAAATACCTGTTGAAGGAAGTATTCCAAGAGGCTGGGTCCCTTATGAGTATGAAGATACTAATGAAGGTTATGAATTATCTAAAAATAATTTAATATCTCCATTAGAGCTTTCAGAAAAAAACATTAAAAAAGGTAAAGAATTGTATAATATATATTGTGCGGTTTGCCATGGTCCTAAAGGAGATGGACAGGGTATTCTTATGAAAAGAGAAAAATTTCTTGGTATACCTAGTTATGCTGATAGAGATATTACGGAAGGTAGTATTTATCACGTTTTAATGTATGGAAAAAATTTAATGGGTTCTCATGCAGGTCAAGTCAATTCTAATGAGAGATGGCAAATATCTCAATATGTAATCAGCCTAAGAGAGAAATTAATAAAATAATTAATGTATCAGTTTACAAAAAATATTAAAATCTTTTCGCTTACTCTTGTAGTTATAGGAGCTCTTGGCCTTGGATTTGGATTTTATTCTGCCCCAAGTTCTGTAGAAGAGGCAAAAGCAATGGTTTCTAATTCACATGGTGATTCTCATAAAGAAGAATCGTTATTTCATGATGAAGATAAAAATAAAGGCTCACATGAAAAAAAAGAAGCTCACTCTAGTTCAATAGAACTAGATTCTCATTCAGACTCTTCTCATGACGAACACCTTTTAAATCAGTTACAAAATAGACCTTGGGCTGCATTATATGTTGCGGCATTGTTTTTTATGATGCTTTCTTTAGGAACACTAGCATTTTATGCGATACAAAGAGCGTCTCAGGCAGGTTGGTCACCTATTTTATTTAGAGTAATGGAAGGTATAACAGCCTATCTTTTACCTGGAACTTTGATTATTTTGATTATTTTAATTCTTTCATCAATGCATTTAAATCATTTATTTGTTTGGATGGACCCTGAAGTGGTTGAGCATGATAAAATTATTCAAGCAAAATCAGGATATTTAAACTCACCTTTTTTAATTGCTAGAGCTGTTTTTTATATTTTAGGATGGAATCTTTATAGATATTATTCTCGTAAACTTTCATTAGCTCAAGATAATTCAAATGATATTTCAAATCACAAAAAGAACTTTCAGATTTCAGCTGGATTTTTAGCTTTCTTTATTGTAACTGAATCTATGATGTCTTGGGATTGGATAATGTCTGTTGATCCACATTGGTTTAGTACATTATTTGGCTGGTATGTTTTTGCAAGTATGTTTGTTTCAGGAATTACTACTATAGCCCTAGTCACTATATATCTAAAATCTAAAGGCTATTTAGAAAAAGTAAATCATAATCATATTCACGATTTAGGAAAATTCATGTTTGGAGTTAGTATTTTTTGGGCTTACTTATGGTTTTCTCAATTCATGCTTATTTGGTATGCTAATATACCTGAAGAAGTAACTTATTTTATAACTAGAATAGAGGATTATAATTTGCCTTTTTTCGGGATGATAGTTTTAAATCTTATTTTTCCATTTTTACTTCTTATGAATAGTGATTACAAAAGAGTTAATTGGTTTATTGTAATGACAGGAATTATCATTTTAATCGGTCATTACATTGATGTGTTTAACATGATTATGCCAGCTACCGTAGGAGATCAGTGGTTTATAGGTGTTCCAGAAATATCAGGGATTTTATTTTTTAGCGGATTATTTATATATGTAGTTTTTAATAGTCTTTCAAAAGTTCCTTTAGAACCATCAGGAGATCCACTTATTAAAGAAAGTGAAAAATTTGAGTATTAATTTTTTTAAATGACAGTATTACTAACAATAACGATTTTAATTTTAACTGGTGTAGCTATTTGGCAGATCACCAAAATTTTTGAATTGTCCCAAATGGGACTTAAAAAAGATGATTCGCAGATAGCAAATGAAAAAGACAATGACCTTAACGGTAAGTTAATGTTTGCTTTTTTAGTTTTTATATATGTGGTTACGATATATTGTTTTTGGGCTTACACCAAAGTTCTTCTTCCGGAATCAGCATCAGAACATGGAGAAAAATATGACACATTACTTTGGGTTTCCTTTGCAATAATTTTATTTGCACAAACTTTAACTCAGGCTGTTTTGCATTACTTTGCCTTTAAGTACAGGGGAATAAATAATAGAAAAGCTTATTTTTTTACTCACAATAATCAATTAGAATTAGTTTGGACAGTTATTCCTGCTATTATATTTTTTGTTTTAATTATTTACGGAATGGTTACTTGGGGACAAATAATGAATTTCAGTGAAGATGACGAAAATGATTTAGTAATTGAATTATATGCACAGCAATGGAACTGGAAGGCAAGATATGGAGGAGATGATAATGTTTTAGGAGATGCTAATGTTAGGTTTTTAAATGATTTTGATGGTAAAAATTCCGTTGGAATTGACTCTTCTGATCCAAATGGAATGGATGATTTTGTTGTTACTCAAGAATTTCATTTGCCCGTTAATAGAAAGGTAATTTTTAAAATGAGATCTCAAGATGTTCTTCATTCAGCATACATGCCTCACTTTAGGGCTCAAATGAATTGTGTTCCTGGTATGATTACAGAATTTTCTTTTACACCAACAATTACTACAGAAGAAATGAGACAAAATTCCGATGTAGTAGCCAAGGTTAATAGAATTAATAAAATCAGATATGATAAAAGTCAGGATCTGATTTCTAAAGGGGAAGAAACTCTAGATCCTTATCAATTCGACTACTTATTGTTATGTGCTAAAATTTGTGGAACTTCCCACTATAATATGCAAATGAAAATAGTAGTAGAATCTGAAAAAGATTATAATAAATGGAAAGCTCAACAGCAAACATTTTCTGAAATAATTCAATAAAATAATATGTCAGCAGCTACAAATATTTCTAATTCTGGTCATGATGATCACCATGATCATCATAAAGAAACTTTTATAACTAAATATATTTTTAGTCAAGATCACAAAATGATTGCTAAACAATACCTGATTGTTGGTGTTTTGTTTATGGGCTTCATTGGAGTAGCAATGTCATTATTGTTCAGATTACAGTTAGCTTGGCCTGAACAGTCTTTTGCTGTATTTGATATATTTTTAGGTGATTGGGCTCCTGAAGGAGTTATGGATCCTAATATTTATTTAGCCCTTGTTACTATTCATGGTACTATTATGGTATTTTTTGTCTTAACTGCAGGTCTTAGTGGAACATTTAGTAACTTATTAATACCTCTTCAAATTGGAGCTAGAGATATGGCTTCCGGTCTTTTAAACATGATTTCTTTTTGGCTATTCTTTCTTTCTAGCATGATAATGCTAGCTTCTTTGTTTGTTGAAGCTGGACCCGCTGCTGCAGGGTGGACAATTTACCCGCCTTTAAGTGCGCTTCCTCAAGCCCAACCTGGATCAGGAATGGGAATGACTCTTTGGCTCATTTCTATGGCTATTTTTGTTGCTTCATCTTTGTTAGGGTCATTAAACTATATAGTTACGGTTGTTAATTTAAGAACAAAAGGAATGTCTATGTTCAGACTTCCTTTAACGATATGGGCATTTTTTGTAACAGCTATAATTGGAGTTATCTCATTTCCTGTTTTACTATCTGCTGCTTTATTGTTAATTATGGATAGAAGTTTTGGAACTTCTTTCTTTTTATCTGATATTTTTGTTCAGGGTGAAGTTTTGCATTATCAAGGTGGATCTCCCGTTTTATTTGAACATTTATTTTGGTTCTTAGGTCATCCAGAGGTTTACATTGTACTTTTACCAGCGCTCGGTATTACATCAGAAATTATTGCTACTAACTCTAGAAAACCAATTTTTGGATATAGAGCAATGGTTGCTTCAATTTTGGCTATAGCATTTTTATCTACAGTCGTTTGGGGTCATCACATGTTTATTTCAGGCATGAATCCTTTTTTAGGTTCCGTGTTTACCTTTACAACTCTTTTGATAGCTATACCATCTGCTGTTAAATCATTTAATTACATAACAACACTCTGGAAAGGTAACTTACAGTTTAATCCTGCCATGCTTTTCTCAATTGGTCTAGTTTCAACTTTTATTACTGGAGGTTTGACGGGAATCATTCTAGGGGATAGTACTTTAGATATTAATATTCACGATACTTATTTTGTTGTAGCTCATTTTCATTTGGTAATGGGTATCTCTGCGCTATATGGATTGTTTGCTGGAGTTTATCATTGGTTCCCAAAATTGTTTGGAAAAATGATGAATAAAAATTTAGGATATATTCACTTTTGGGTAACTGCAATAGCAGCTTATGGTGTGTTTTTCCCAATGCACTTTATAGGAATGGCTGGGCTACCTAGAAGGTATTATACTAATACTGCTTTTCCTTATTTTGATGATTTAGCAAATATTAATGTAGTTATTACAGTTTTTGCATTATTAGCTGGAGCTGCACAATTGGTATTTTTATATAATTTCATATCTAGTATGTTTTTCGGGAAAAAAGCAGAAATTAATCCATGGAAATCTACTACTCTTGAGTGGACATCACCCGTTGACCACATCCATGGAAATTGGCACGGAGAAATTCCTCATGTTCATAGATGGCCATACGATTACAGTAAGCCAGGACATGAAATAGATTTTGTTCCTCAGACTACTCCAATTGGGGTAAATGAAGTAGAAACAGAACATTAATATTATCTAACTTATTTATTAAATAAGGGTTTGCCTTTTTGCTTATCTTTGATTTAATGAATGAAAATCTAGACCCAACAGATTCGAATTATTCTGGTGAAGAATTAGAATTTGACAAAGCGTTAAGACCCTTGTCATTTGATGATTTTGCAGGACAGGAACAGATTTTAAATAATTTAAAAATATTTGTTGAGGCATGTAATCAAAGAGCTGATGCCTTGGATCATACACTTTTTCATGGTCCTCCTGGGCTAGGCAAAACTACTTTAGCGCATATCTTAGCTAATGAACTTGGCGTTAATTTAAAAGTTACTTCTGGGCCTGTTCTAGACAAGCCAGGAGATCTTGCTGGTCTTTTAACTAATCTAGAACCTAGAGATGTACTTTTTATAGATGAAATTCATAGACTGAGTCCTGTAGTTGAGGAATATCTTTATTCTGCAATGGAAGATTATAAAATTGATATAATGATTGAGTCAGGACCTAATGCAAGAACAGTCCAAATAAACCTTAATCCATTTACGTTAATTGGAGCTACCACAAGATCAGGTTTATTAACAGCCCCAATGAGAGCTAGATTTGGTATTAATAGCAGGCTAGAATATTATAAAACAGAGCTGCTCTCGACTATTGTAGAAAGAAGCTCTGAAATATTAGATATTGAAATAAATGAAACAGCTGCAATTGAGATAGCTGGTAGAAGTAGAGGGACTCCAAGAATTTCAAATTCATTATTAAGAAGAGTAAGAGATTTTGCTCAAATAAAAGGAAATGGTAAGATTGATTTAGAAATAACTAGATATGCTTTAAAGTCTCTTAATGTAGATAAGCATGGTTTAGACGAGATGGATAACAAAATTTTAACAACTTTAATTGATAAATTTAAAGGAGGACCTGTAGGAATTAGTACTCTCTCTACTGCTGTTTCTGAAAGCTCTGAAACTTTAGAAGAAGTATATGAACCTTTTTTAATTCAACAAGGTTTTATAATTAGAACCCCAAGAGGAAGAGAAGTTACTAAACTAGCGTATGATCATTTAGGCAAAAAAAAGGCTAACTCTCAAGACGAATTATTCTAATTAAGTTTTTGATTCAAATAATAATAAATCTATACAGTAATGGAAGAAAATAGAATTTTTTATGACTTTTTAATAACTTTAAAATTTCCAGAATTTTATGCAGAGATGATTAATCTAATAGTATTTAGTTTAGTTGTTTTGCTGATATCTTTTATTTTAAATTTTTTATCTAAAAGAATTATCTCTAATTTTTTTGTCAAACTTTCTTCAAAAACTACAAATGATTTTGATGATTATTTGATATCTAATCGTGCGCAAATTTATATTTCTAAATTAATTCCAGTTCTATTTATTTATTGGGTAATTCCTTTTTGGTTAATGGGATTTGAATCATTTATTAATTACGCAACACTTTTTATTGAAATATATTCTATCCTATTAATTATCTGGATAATAAGAAGTTTTTTAAGATCAGCTAAGGATTACTTAAAAACAATAGATTCCCTAAAAGACAAGCCTATTGAAAGTTTTGTTCAGGTATGCTTAATTGTTATTTGGTTTTTGGGAATTTTAATTATTTTCTCATTAATAACTGGAAAAGAAATAAGTACTTTTTTAACTGCTATGGGTGCCTTGTCAGCAGTGATTTTGCTGATTTTTAAAGATACTATTCTGGGATTTGTAGCAAGTATTCAGTTAAGCGCTAATGATCTAATAAGGATTGGAGATTGGGTAACTATGGAAAAATATGGAGCAGATGGAGATGTTATTGAAATAAATCTAAATTCTGTTAAGATTCAAAATTTTGATAAAACTATCACAACTATTCCAACTTATAAATTGATTTCAGATTCATTCAAAAATTGGAGAGGAATGAGTGACTCTAACGTTAGGAGGATTAAAAGAGCTTTGCTAATTAAAGGTTCTTCTATTAAGTTTTTAAGTAATAATGATCTTAGTGAATTAAAAAAAATTAAACTAATTAAGGATTATATTATAAAAAAAGAAAAAGAAATCTCAGATTATAATCTTAATTTAAAAGTTGATGAATCTTCTTTAGTTAACGGCAGAAGCTTGACTAACTTGGGTCTTTTTAGAGTCTATATTGAACAATTTTTAGATAACAATCCTTCGATTAATAGTGAAATGACTTTAATGTGTAGGCAATTAACCCCTACGTCTCAAGGAGTTCCCTTAGAAATTTATGCTTTTAGTAAAGACCAAGATTGGAAAAAATACGAAGATATAATGTCTGATATATTTGATCATTTATTAGCATCTTTAAAATCATTTCATTTAGAGTTATTTGAACTTCCTTCATCTTTAAACAACAATGTAAATGAATAAATCAATATTAATTTTATTATTTTTTGTTTCCCTTTCTTATTCTCAGACTATAGATTCTTCAAGCTGTACTTCTATTTATTTAATTAGACATGCAGAAAAAGTAAGAGAGAGTGTAAAGGATAAAAATCCTCACTTAAATTCTAAAGGATTAATCAGGGCAGAAAAATGGGCTAGTTTTTTTAAAAACATCAAATTTGATGCAGTTTACTCTACTGATTATTTCAGAACAAAAGAAACTGCAAAACCTATTTTAATCAGAAATCAAAAGCTTTTAATTTATAACCCATCATCTATTAACTATGATGACTTTATTGAGCTTAACAAAGGTAAAACAGTTTTAGTTGTAGGTCATAGTAATACAGTTCCAGGATTTGCTAATAAAATTTTAAATAATAATATTTATAATAATATTGAAGACAATAATAATTCTAATTTATATTTTATTAATAAATGTGATGGAAAAGTTTCATTTCATGCACTGTATTATGTAAACTAAATGTCAGAAAATAGTATTATTATTTATCCTAAGGTTGAATTACATGTCCATTTAGATTGCTGCTTGAGCTTTGAAGTGGTTAAAAAAATAAGACCAAATATTTCTAACAAAGATTATTTAAAAAATTTCATTGGAACAAGCTGTACCTGTCTGAAAGATTATATTAAGTGTGCAGATAATGCAGTAGATTTAATGCAGACTAAAGAAGAATTAGAATTAGTTACAATCGATTTGTTTAAACAATTAAAAAAGGACAATGTTCTTTACGTTGAGATTCGATTCGCTCCACTGCTTCATACCAACAAGGATTTGTCATCTGACCAAGTAGTAGATATTATTAGTAAAATAACATTTGAACAAAGTAAAATTTTTGGTATTCATGCTGGATTGATACTTTGTACTTTGAGACATTATACCAGTTCTCAAAGTATGGAAACAGTCCACTTGGTTAATAATTTTAGAAACACAAATGTAGTTGGCTTCGATATTGCAGCTGATGAAGCTGGGTATCCTTTAGATGAGCATATAGATGCCTTTAAATTTGCCTCTAAAAATAAAATACATTGTACAGCCCATGCTGGCGAGGCTTTAGGATATAAAAATGTATTAGACACCTTAAATAAGATTAAACCATCTAGAATTGGACATGGAGTTCGAAGTGTAGAAGATGAGAATCTTTTAAATAGACTAAAAATTGATAACATTCATTTAGAGTTATGTCCTACTAGCAATATAGTAACGAAAGTATATGATAGATTCAAAGACCATCCAATAGATCAGTTATTTAAAAAAGGACTTTCAATAAGTGTTAATTCCGATGGAAGAACAATTTCAGACACTTCATTAAACAACGAATATGATAAAATTAAAAGTTATTTTTGTTGGTCAAATCAAGATTTTCTTAAATGTAATGTTAATGCAATGAAAGCCTCTTTTACAGATCAGAAGACAAAAGATAAAATAACTTCACTATTAGAGAGCGCCTATATATAAATACTTATGATATCAACTATTTCTTTTTTTAAATACAATAAAAATAAGTTTTGGGCATTTACTCAAATGCATCTTGCATTTGAAAAAATGAAAAAAACACCTAATCTTAAGTTTTTTAAATTACTTGGAACTGGGTCAGGAGATGGATTCAGTTTATTCCCAGATTTCTCTACTTACTCAATTTTATGTGTTTGGGAAAATAAGATATCTGCATTAAACTTCATTAACGAAAGTCAACATTCTATTTCTATTTCTAAAATGGCATATTCCAGAGAAGATTTTTTTTTAAATCCTATAAAAAGTCATGGAAAATGGGACGGTATTAATCCATTTAAAACTGATTCAGAGCGGATTAAAGAAGACTCTAAAATAGGTATAATCACTAGGGCTACAGTTAATGTGAATAGAATGTTTGAATTTTGGAAATCTGTTCCTAACGCTTCAAGGGCAATAAAAAATGCAAAGGGTGTTGAGTGGTTTAAAGGAATTGGTGAATGGCCCTTCATACAGCAAGCTACCTTTAGTGTATGGGACAATTTAGAATCAGTAAAAAATTTCGCATATAATAGCGGATCTCATGCGGAGATAATTAAAAAAACTAGAAAAAGAAAATGGTATAAAGAAGATCTTT
>Ga0209482_1000464_pt1 | contig 34373 bp, 31 predicted proteins | sample CoawatmetaG10DNA_FD_187512 | JGI IMG/M metagenome (GOLD analysis project Ga0209482, IMG submission 187512) | Marine microbial communities from the West Antarctic Peninsula - Coastal water metaG104-DNA (SPAdes) (version 2) | ecosystem: Environmental > Aquatic > Marine > Coastal ...
GGAAGTTCATTAACAACAAGTGGTGACATATCAGGTGCTAATATAAGAGGAAGTTCATTAACAACAAGTGGTGATATTTCAGGTGTTAATATAACAGCAACTGGTGATATTTCAGGTGCTAATATAAGAGGAAGTTCATTAACAACAAGTGGTGATATTTCAGGTGTTAATATAACAGCAACTGGTGATATTTCAGGTGGTAATATAAGAGGAACATCACTAACAACAAGTGGTGACATATCAGGTGCTAATATAAGAGGAAGTTCATTAACAACAAGTGGTGATATTTCAGGTGTTAATATAACAGCAACTGGTGATATTTCAGGTGCTAATATAATAGGAAGTTCATTAACAACAAGTGGTGATATATCAGGTGCTAATATAAGAGGAACTTCATTAACAACAAGTGGAAATATAACAGGCGGTTCATTTACAGGGTCAACTGGTGTAAATATATACCCTCAGAACGGTATTATTGATTTATCAGGACATACATTCGCAAGAAAGAATGTGATTCAACAAGGCATGATTATTGATTATGTTACAACAGGTACTAGTCATGATTTAAGTACAAATGACATTTTATTTGGTTTTACACATATTTGTTCGTCATCTACCGCCATGAATTTAACTGTTCCAAGTTTATCGGATATACTAAGTGCTGTTGATGCTAATACAGGTATTAGTTCTTTAAGTACAGGAACTGTGTTTCCATTATCTTATATTGTAAATAATAGTAATAATAAAAATATTACTGTTGATACAAGTGACACATCGATTACAATTTATAATGACACTATTAATGCTAGTACAAACGCTACATTTACCTATATGATGACAGGGGATGCTAGTGCCGCAATTATTATTACATAATCTTAATCATTTAATAAACAAACAATATAAATAAAATCATCTAATTCCAAGTAAAGATGGAAAATATTGTATTATTAGAATCATTAAAAACGCAAATAGAAAAACTAGAAAAAGAACAGCAAATTGAAATTTTAAAAATTCTTAACAACAATCCCGAAGTAAAACTCAATGAAAATAAGAGCGGTGTTTTTATTAATTTACCCTTTTTGCCAAAAAGCGCAATTAATGATATAAAAAAGCATTTGGATTATATTAAAGATCAAGAACAAACATTGAAATTTGCTGAGTCACAAAAACAGACATACGCGAAAACCTATTTCGAACATGAAGCATCCGCATAAACATTTCGGAAAAGTAATTAAAGATAATTGTATAATATTACATAGAAATGACAGCATATACGTTATTAAATCAAATTTTTTATAATTCTAATAAATTTGATGTAGAACCGAAACAATGTGAAAAATACATGTTATTACAAGAATATGTAAACAGTGTGAAACCTATTAATCAATCAATACCTACAATTGTCCCTTTGGAAGAACCCATTGAAGCAGCACCTATTGTTCCCAAATTATTTCAATCTAAAAAGAAGGATCAATTATTTTGGAATATGTATGTTTTGGAACAAGGCGAATCGGAGTATTTTATGATCGGAAATAAATACAGAAATGTAGAAATAGAAGAAAAAAAAACAATAATGGATTATGTAACAAAAAATAGTAAGCATATTAAGTCGCAATCACAAACCAATGGATTTAAAATAACTAATGTAAGATTAAAAACGGTAGAATCTGAATTGTTGATGGACAACAAAACATCGTGGTATGGGTTTTGGATAATGTGTGCTTACTATAAGAAAAACGTTTTGATTGTTCAAAACAAGGTATATCTGGAATTTGTAGTTGATAGTGTATACGACACCTATTTGATGGAGAGAAATGATGAGGGATATGTTATTTTGGATTGTGTGAAAGTAACATCTGATAAAATCCATGAACTTAAGTTCAATAAGTTGAAAATCGATCCATTTCAAGAACGTATTTTGAAAGGGGTTTCTTCTTATAAAATACCAGATTTGGAACATATGGCACAAACATTGGGTGTTTTTCCTGATAAAGAAAAACCTAAGAAGAATGATTATTACGAGGTCGTTATTAATAAATTGGTTTCCATGAAACTACAAAATTGAATATGTTAATGGAAAATAATATATGAATAAGATATACATATTTATATATTATGGAAAAATTAGAAGAAGGTGAAATACCCGAGAGTCCTAAAACGCCCTCATTGGAACCAAATTCGACTAAAATGAAGCAGAATCCAAAGAAGGATTTGGAAACAATGGTGGAATTTTATTTAGCAGATAATCCTCACATATATAATAGTCGACGAGCAGGTGAATTGGAAATCCGTTTTGGAACAAATCCGAAAACTGGAAAACCGTTGTCAAAAATCGATTATGATAATGTAGTGGAACACTTTTATAGTGCCGGTTTCACGACTCAAAATGTCGAAGGATTGTCAATTTTGCGCATTCAAAACGAAGATTTCTTGGATAAACGAACGGGTCAATATAAGATCTCTAATATTCGCGCTGAAGTCATGGGGATTGATTTGATTCAAGAATATTGCCGTACGAATAATTTACAAAAAATAATTGACCTACCGTCTACTTCATCGGCACTTTCTGAGAAAATCAAGTTTACACAGAAACATCCTCCTTATATTGGAGAGAATCGGGAAACAAGTAAACCATTGAAACCCGTTGATTTTCAGGATTTTAATTTCCGTGTGTCGTATCAATATGAGAAGGATTTCTATTCTCATTCGGAAGTAGGAAAAAAGGTTTTATCAAACTGGTTGGATTCAAAAAAGGTGTTTCGTTATATTAATCGTGTTCGTCTAAGACACCCCGTTTATCCTATATTCTTAGACGTAAGTATTGTAAAAGGATCGACTAAAACGAATAGAAAGGTTCCGATTCCACAATTTACAATACAAGAAGCCAACGTATTTCAAAATGAGGAAACTTACGAAGTGGAATTGGAAATTGATAATAGTCGCGTAGGTCCAGGAAGTGATTATAACAGTCTAGAAAAACTAGTTGGTGTAATTCGTCAAAACATTCGTTTGGTTCTAAGTGGACTACAAGGAACAAATTATCCAATTGCCAACAGTGAAAAAATGATGTGTTTACAATCCTATATGGAATTAGTATTTGGTGAAGAACGCGGTAAAGAATATATGGACCAATATAACAGCGACCAACGTAATATAAGCAATGGTGCGTTAAGAAAACTTGCCAAGCATTTTACAGGTCCTTCGTCATATACGTTACAAATGGGTAATGTTTCCGAGATTGATGAAAAAGATAATCAAACAACTAGTCCAAATATACGTCATAATTATACTGTTACTGATAAGGCAGATGGAGAGCGAAAACTATTGTATATTTCGTCGATTGGTCACATGTATATGATCGATACAAACATGAATTTCATCTTTTGTGGTATGGTTACTAGCAACAAGGAATTGTTTGATAGTTTGCTTGACGGAGAACATATTAAATATGACAAGAATAACAAATTTGTTAATTTGTATGCTGCTTTTGATATTTATTTCTTGAATAAAAAGAGCGTTCGCGAATTTGACTTTTATCCCATGAACGAAGAAGACGTGCCTGAAAAATTCCGCTTAAAGTTGCTACAAAATTTTGTTCGCGAATTGAAACCCAGATCGATTTTGAACAAAGACAGTGGAAATAGTGAACCTGTAAAAAAGAGTGGAAAGGTAGACGATCCCGTAGACCATTCATGTTGGATGACAATAAAAAGCAAAACATTTTATTCTTCGTTTGAACAAAGTATTTTCCAAGGTTGTTCCACTATTTTGTCTAAAATTAAGGATGGATCTTATGAATATAATACAGATGGGTTGATTTTCACCCCGGCGTCAACTGGGGTGGGAGGCGATCGTTCAGGAAAGGCGGGTCCCCTGACAAAAACAACATGGGAACATTCATTTAAGTGGAAACCTCCTGAATATAATACCATTGATTTTCTAGTTTCCGTGAAGAAAGATAAAAATGGTAAGGATGAAATTAGCAATGTGTTCCAAGAAGGAACTTCGTTAAATAGCGGTAAAAACATTACTCAATATAAAACATTGATTTTACAATGTGGTTTTAGTAAAAATGATCATGGTTATATAAACCCCATGTTGGATGTGATTAATGATCAATTACCGAATATGAACGATCGTGATAATTATCAGAAATATGAACCGGTTCCATTCCAACCAACAAATCCGTATGACCCAGAAGCATATTATTGTAATATTGAATTGAAAGACAATGGAACAAATCAAGTGATGTTGACGGAAGAGAATGAATATTTCGAAGAAAGTATGATTGTAGAATTTAGTTACGATTTGTCTAAAACTGGACATTGGAGATGGGTGCCGTTACGTGTTCGATATGATAAGACAAATGATTTGCGAAGCGGTGGAACCAATTATGGAAATGCGTTTCATGTTGCCAATAGTAACTGGCGTAGCATTCATAATCCAATTACGGACGAAATGATAAGTAGCGGTGAAAATATTCCCGAAATCCAAGGGGATGATGATGTATATTATAATCAGACATCTAAAGATACAAATACCAAAGCCCTGCGTAATTTCCACAATTTGTATGTAAAACGTAAATTAATATTAGGTGCGAGTAATCAAAATGATACTCTAATTGATTACGCAGTTGGAAAGGCGGGAGATTTTCCCAAATGGATTGCGTCGAAATTAAATTTCGTATTTGGTATTGATGTTTCAAAAGACAACATTGAAAATAAAAAAGACGGAGCCTGTGCTCGCTATTTGAATAATAAATACAAATTCAAGAAAATGCCAAGTGCTTTATTTGCGCATGGCAATAGTAGTTTGAATATTCGTAATGGAAAGGCGTTGGTAAGTGAACGCGACAAGCAAATTAGTAACGCGGTTTTCGGAAACGGTTCTAAAGACAAAGAGGAATTGGGGGATGGTGTCTATAGACATTTTGGCATAGGAAAAGATGGGTTTAATATTAGTTCTTGTCAGTTTGCGTTACATTATTTCTTCGAAAATGAAAAAACGCTTCATAACTTCTTACGTAATTTATCGGAATGTACCAAAATTAATGGGTATTTTGTCGGGACATGTTATGATGGACAAACTGTATTTAATATATTGAAGGACAAAAATAGGGGTGATTCGATGACTATATATCAAGGTGAAGAAAAAATATATGAAATTATCAAGCAATATAGTCACACAGGATTTCCAGAGGATGAATATTCTTTAAATTATCCGATTGATGTCTATCAAGAAAGTATTAACAAGGTATTTCGTGAATATTTAGTGAATTTTGCGTATTTTCAGCGTATTATGGAGGATTATGGGTTTAGTTTGGCTGGAACTGAAGAAGCAAAAGCAATGGGTTTACCCAACGGAAGTGGATTATTTGATGAATTGTTTCAACAAATGGAAACTGATATAAGAGAAAATTATCGTAATAAAAAGGAATATGATAGTGCGGATAAAATGACAATAGGTGAAAAACGCATCTCCTTTATGAATCGTTATTTTGTATTCCGCAAGACACATAATGTCAACGCAGAAAAGGTATATAAATTGCTTGTTAATCGAGATAAAGTGGATATGTTTGAAGATAATGATCCAAGTTCTATGATTGGAACCCTAGAGCAACAAGACGAGCAACTAGATAAGGCACAAAACGCAAATGTTAAATCTTCAGTTATTATTCGAAAGTTGCCGGGTAAAAAAATGAAAATAACTATTGGTGATGAGAAACAAATCGATGAATCATCATTAGAAATGAGAAAGGTAGAACCCAATAAACCGACCATTGTGATCCGTAAGAAAAAGATATAAATATAAACTCATTTAAATAGTATCATTGGTTATAGTATAATAATCAATGATGATCCATTTTCAAATACCGAGAAATAATCCAAATTTATATAAATATCTTAACGTTCAGACAATAGAACCGACGCCTGGACCAGTTATTTCTAATTCATTATCTTTTTATCTAGGGGATATTAAGAAACGTATTAATAGTCGTGATCATGAATGGGATACAATTAAACGTTATACAAACCCTTGTGAATATATACATAGTTCTGTTCCTGGAAAAAGAAAAAGTGTTGCTAAACGCAAACCATTGTCGCGTTCCTATTTTAAAATGATCGAAATTGTTAATTATTTCAAATTATTAGAAAATGTCGATAGAATACCCCCTATGAATTCGTTTCATTTGGCAGAAGGACCTGGTGGTTTTATTGAGGCACTTGTACAAATGCGCAATAATATAAATGATAAATATGTGGGTATGTCAATATTAGACGAATCCAATGGCACTGCAATTCCCGGTTGGAAGAAGAGTAAACAATTTCTACAAGATAATAGTAATGTAATCATTGAGAACGGAATTACGGAAACAGGTGATATATTAAGTTTACATAATTTAGATTATTGTAAAGATGTTTATGCGGGAAAAATGGAGATAGTAACGGGTGATGGGGGATTTGATTTTTCCATCGATTTTAATAATCAGGAACATTCGATAGTGAAACTATTATTCGCGCAAGTAATTTATGCGGTAGTTATGCAGAAAAAAGGGGGTTCTTTTATATTAAAAATGTTCGATTGTTTTATGGCGCATACTTTGGATATTATGGCATTATTGTCATCTTTTTATGAGAAGGTGTATATTACAAAACCTCAAACAAGTAGATATGCTAATTCTGAAAAATACATCGTATGTAAAAATTTCTTAGGAGTAGAAATAAATATAGTTTATCCGCATTTACGAAGTGCTTTTGAAAAAATGCTGACAAGTGAAGAAAATGTATTCAGATTGTTGTGTATTCCATTGCCATTATTATTTACAACCAAAATGGAAGAATATAACGCAATATTTGGTCAACAACAAATCGAGAATATTCATTATACATTATCATTGATGGATTGTAAAAATCAATCAGATAAATTAGCATCGTTGATGAAATCGAATGTTAAAAAATCTACTGACTGGTGTGTTCGATACAATGTGGTTTATAATAATATTATTCTCCATAGCAATAGTTTTGTAGAAGACGAACTTGATGCTGAACATTAAACCGTTGAACATATATATTTTTTATATTTATAAACTGATTTAAAATCTTATTTATAGTAATTATAACAACAACAATGAAAGTAACAAATACAGATTTACTTAATAATAGATATAAATATTCTATTGATATTCTAGAACAGAATATTGTGGAAAATCATCTTGATGAAAAAATACTTTTGGCAACACAAACGCTTACACCCGAGTTTTGTGTCAAATACATATTAGATTTAGATATTGAAGGAGGTGGAGAAGAGTCGTATATATTTGACGTGTGTTACATATTAGAGTTCCAAAAACATATTACAGAAAAAGAATTAATGGATTTAATATCTAGTTAAAGCACAATCATATTTTTATGTTGCGCGTGAAATCACATATATTCTTTTTAATAGGTCGTTGATATAAAAATATAAAATTCTACAAACTTATATTTTTATTTATGTTTTATTATTTCAAACAGGTCGTTACACTTTTAACATTACATGGTGCTTGAGTACCAATTTTATCTTTAATTGTATATGCGTCAGACGATTTTCCATAGGACAGAGCGTTTCCTACTTGAGAACCATATGCTTTTGTATACAAACCACCATTGGTTGTAATGGTATTATAATTAAGACGTGTTGTGCGAGCACTAGAAGATACACCGCCATCTTGCGAATATTTATAATTTGATGGTTTAAATTCACTTTGAACGTAAAAGTCGGGATTACTTGGACAATGTAGATTTCCATCATTATTCACAGCATATTTATTATCTTGACTTCCGGGTGCTCCCGGTTTTACCAGAGGATTACCGCTTTGTAAATAGTGAAATTGTTTTTGGTCATATGTTTTACCGCGTGTTGCCAAATACTCTTTTGATGTTGTACAATACGGCGCGGTAGTTACGGTGGAAGGAGGAGTTTTACGAATAATTCCAGAACTTCTCACACGACGCTTTGCAACGGATGCTGGGTCCAACGATCTCCTAACCGAAGAATTTGCTCCAAGATCGTTACAACATTCATATGTTTCACCCCGATTATTCACTAGATTTGGATCAAGTGTAAGTTTAGTACCATTACAATCATTATCGCAAACATTCCAATTTGTAGATTTTCCGGAAACGACTAAAGCGCTGCCTGGTTGATTTAAAACATCGATCGACGTTGATATTTTACTAGATTGTGTTTTTAATTCTTTAGTGAATGCTTCTCGGCGATGTATTTTCAATGGAGGTGGTTGAAATAGTAGTTTTCCTTCCATGTTGGCAGTATTTTCATTTTTTTGGATAGACGAAGTAATTTGCCCAAAGGTCTTTCCTTTCCATGAAAGAAATGGTGTTAAATTGGTATTTAGTAAAGATGATTGAAACATTTATATATATAATATATAATGAAAAATAATTATTTGTTTTTAATATGTATTTTGGGATTTGTTCTAATTTGGTCAATATGGTATTATGTGTTGATTGAACCAATGGGAACTACCGAATTGACTCCTAATAGCGAGTCAATTGATAATACAGAAAAGGTATCACAATTACAAGAAATCATGGAAAAGTTCAGTAGTGACATTGCTGAAACAATTCGTAATTTAATTTCTACTAAAACATCTGAAGGAGAAAAAATGGTTAAAGAAGATATAGCGGAACAAGAGCAACAAATACAAAATATACAGGATGATGCTAAAAATACTAACAAAGACATTACTGTCGATGCGAATGCATTATTGGAAAATATCAAAAAGAAGATATTAGAAGAAGAAACCAGAATGCAAGAAGAAGAGACTAGTCGAGGAATTGGTGTCGAGATTTTAAATGAACAAGAAAAAGTTCGCTCTATTGTGAACAAATATATTCAATAAATAAAAATGATATAAGTACATATTCAATGATTATATAAATGAACGTCTATTTACATATTCATCAAGTGAAACTACAAAATAATATTGAGTTACATGATTCCATTCGATTTTTATATCCAAAAAAAAATACTATTATGAATGGAGAATTTACTAAAATTCTTTTTTCAAAAAATACGGTTACAATGAATGGGTTGTATTTATATATTCCATTTAAAGTTCATGATGTGAATGAAAACAATCATATTCGCCATTTAGCCACAAATAATACACAAAATATTCAATTAAAACATGATTTACAAATTATTGAAGAACAACTATTAAAAAATTACATGGAATATAATCAAATCAAAAAGAAGTGTGACTATATTTTATTGAATCAATTAATTGCCAATCAAATACGGGTTTATCGTAATCATGGTAAAAAAAGTACTAACAAATATGTGATAAAAATATCAGGTATTTGGGAAACGCGCGATAAAATTGGAATTACTTATAAAATTCTGGAATTATAATCCTATGGACATTCCACCGCGATGAGAACGAAAATGCTGAAACGGTGTGGTGCCATTATGTAAATCGTGAACTTTTTTATATTGCGTATTCTCATGAGTTCCAGTTTCAAATGATGTTATATCATATATTTGGTTTGTTTCATTGAATGTATAATTGAGATTATATATTGAATATAACCCTTCCTTTGTATTTTTAGCAAATCTATCAAATTCTTTTTTATTGACTTCTTTTAAATATCCATCGTAAAAATGTAGAATATTTTTATCAGCAAAGGGATAAAATTGGTCACGATTAATAGCAATGCGGTGTTGTTTTACACGATCACATAACATATTGTCTTCATATCCCCACGCCCAAAAGTTAGGGAATCCATTAATGCGTTCAAAATCGGATGCGTTGATAGAGACAATACCCCCTAAAGTGTGTTTAAATCCGTAAAAGTGTTTTACTGTTCCTTGTGATGTTTCATAGTTAATAAAATTTTTATTAAATGGTAATGTATCTACATCGTTGAATACGAGTGTTATATTTCGATATTGTGTTGGATATTTTTGTTTAAGAATATGAAACCCAATATTTTTCATAGCACCACAATTAAAAGAGCGCTGGTCATTTTGATGACATATTATGGTTTGGACGTCTTTCTCGTCATAATCTTCCAATATATATTTCATATGTCTTTGAAAAAAAAGGAGTTGTTGTTCACGGTCTCGATATGGGACAATAAACACTATTTTCGGACAGTCTTTGTCTTCATCGTCCTTTATATGTTCATTGTTTTGAATTTGCGATGCTTTATATGTTTCTAAAGGTGAATCAGAAATATAAAAGGATTCATTCAATGAGTTAAATAAAGTGTTATTCATTATATTCTAAAACACATAAATATACGGGCATTTTTTCGCAATAAATTATGTTTGGTACCTTTGATAAATAATAGATGGAATTAGTTTATCTTTGATCACATCCATTTTTTTGTAACATTTATTAATAGTAACCTCACTTACACCACATATTTGTTTTACATTGGTTTTCGTGATCGGTAAATTACACTCTTGTCCAATAAAGTAGATAATGCCGGCCGCAATAGAATGAGGTGTATTATCATTAATATAACCACTGGTTTCAATCTTCTTAGCAATAAATTTAGCTAATTTTGTTAATTCAGTATTAATATTTAATCGACTACAATATCGTTCGATAAATGAACTAGGTGTAGTTGAACATAAATCATCGGTATTTGCGTTTAATGATTTTCCATTTCGTTCTAAATTACATAGAATATTTACTGACATGGAACAACCATTCGTTGCGGCAGTTTTGTCTAATTTGAAAATTTCGGCAATTTCGTGCGAAGTTCTAGGACAATCATTAAGGCGACATGAAATATAAATAGATGCTGCTTTAATACCATCTCGATTCATACCACGAAACATTTTTTGCTCAGAAATGTCTTTATGAATCGCCATTGCGTCATCAATAAAGATGCGCGGAATACCGGCATTCTTTGCCATGACTGTAATAAATTGAAATTCGTCGTACAATGCTTTTTCGCGATGAGGCATTGCCTGCCATTCTGTCCATTTTCTAATACGTTTCATTTCATAGGAAGCATTTTGATTACACAAAATTTTACATCCAAATGATGACTCGTGTAACAGCGGGTTGATGGGATTTCCGCATCGGGTTGGATCTTTGGAATTCTTATCTTCGGCACCATAAAATCTCCATTCGGGCGAATAATCTAATGTGTCTCTATAAATCAATCCACATTTTTTGTTTGTACAGGTTGGAAATCCATCTTCCATAATCATTAATTGTGAATCGCAAATCCTACATCCGTTTTCACTGGGTAGTGAAGGTTTAGGTGACTCATATACACATTCTACTCCTTGTTGTTTGTCTTCATCGAACAAATCCCACATTTTTGCCTTATCATTATTTGATAAACCCTTTTTTTTTCGGAGGGTTTTACCCTTATTTTCATATAATTTTGTAGACATTACTTTGGTATTGAATAAATATGTTTATATTTATTCAATTTTATATTAAACTTTTCTTGTTATACTATAGTGAAATGGATAAAATATCAGATCGAGATAGAACAAAAATACGTATGGCAGTTGCCGATAAATTAGTAGATAAAGTATGCGATGCGCTAATTGAAGGTAAACCATTAACTGGTAATCTACGTGAAACTTTAGGCAACACTATGACGAATGTACTTAATGAACCAGAGAATAAAAGTAAAATTACTCAAACGATTTTTCAATCAGTTGATTCGGCATTAAAAATGCCGTTACAAGGACCATTGTTACTTTTTAGTTTAGTGAATAATAACCAATCATATAGTTATATTCAAAATTATATTACTATGATTTTTTCAAAGGTATATAATGAGAATGATACAATTAAACTCTTTAATAAACGTCTCTATGATCAATTAAGTGAACCGCCATATGAATCATGGTTTTCTCAAATTTCACAACAAGGTGGAAAAAAACGTAAAACAAAACGTAAAACAAAACGTAAAACAAAACGTTCTAAAAAGAAATTGAGTAAAAGAAATAAAACAAAACATATTCGCAAACAACGTGGAGGTATGGCAATGCCAGCGGGTGTGGCTGGAATGGCAAAAGGGTTTGCGAAGAAGCATAAAGGTGATATCGAAAAAATGGCAAAAGATACCGTTGAGGAACATAAAGGTGATCTCGAAAAAATGGCAAAAGATACCGTTGAGGAAACTAAAGGTGATCTCGAAAAAGTGGTAAAAGATACTGTCACTAACGACAATAAGGATGATCCCAAATCTGAAACTAAAAAGACGAGAAAGGAGATGAGTTTTAGTGAAAGGGTGAAAGACGATTATGCTCAAGGACAAGAAAAAATGTCAAAATTAAGCACAAAATTAGAGACAGAACTTGGAGCAAATGGTATAAATATGCCTTCCATGCCTGGGATGCCTTCTATGCCTTCTATGCCTTCTTTTGGATTGGGTAAAAAAATGCCCGAAATGACCGGTGGTGAAATAGATCAAACTGCCGATGATTTAATTGTTAAATTTGGGTCTAGTTTGATTGAAAATATTACAACTGATATTCCAACTATATCCCCTCAAATATTACAACGTATGTTGAATGCTAGTTACATACACGCAATTAAAAACGGCGATCAATTGGTCGATAGTGCCAATAGTACTTTAGCAAATACTATACGTACTACCCCCTTATTAATGGATATTTTTCCAGTTATTTTAGTACAAGCGTTATATAATTCGGGTAAATACGTAATGGAATCATTGGCACAAACATTTCAGCAACAGAAAAAGGACGCACGAGATAAAGGGAAGGACGACGATTTTACATTTAATCCGAACGACCCTAATTTTGTTATTATTTTCATGGGTAAATTGAAAGAAAATATTAGTTCACGAATAAATATGAGTTAAAATTTTGTATAACAGTCATTATACAAAATTCTTTATGATATTCTTATATTAAATATTCTTTTTTGAACATGTCGATAAGTTAAGCATCTTCACTTTCCTCCATGCGATTTCCTTCATCGGCATCATTAGGGGCATCTCTTTCCGCACGAGGACGACGAGTTTGCTTACGCTCACGCTGACTGTCATTCTGAGTTGCCTGGACTTGTCTACGGGTCTCGCATAGAATGGGACCATTCATAACACCAGTAATATCACTTGCTTGATACTCATGTGTATCACTCTCTGACTTCACAATGTGGAAATCAACATACTCTCCTTGTACAAGATACTTGTATTGTGAGTTGGTTACTCTGATTGACGAGTAGTGAGCAAAAATATCCTTACCTGCATATTCTCCTGTTCCCGAAACGGTGACAAAACCGAATCCTGACTTGTTGTTAAACCATTTTACCATACCGGTGAGTCTCTGTTCATCTTCGCTAGACATTACTGCTTCTGATTATACTTATGTATGGGAAAAGTTTTTTATATTGTTTCAAATGTAATTATATGTTAGTACTATTTATAGAAAGAAAATGTCTAACAAAATGAGTTCAATATATTGTTTATTATTTGTCTTAGTAATAACTTTAGTATTTAGTCATTTTATAGATATTCCAAACATGAAAGAGGGTTTTGATTCATTACCCGGAATTAATATGGCAGCTGAAGAACCGGTAGATCTATTACTCCAACCAGCAGCAGCCCCAGGAACTTCACCTTCATCGAATTCACCTTCATCGAATTCACCTTCATCGAATTCACCTTCATCGAATTCACCTTCTCCAAGTACTGACACTAATGTGCCCCCTGGTTATGGAATACCAGTAAAAGCGTCACCCAAAGAATCTTTCCAGACACGCACCCGCGAAAATACAAAACATACGATTCGACAAAAACCGAGCAATAACGGAATTATTGATCACATATTTACAGATAAGAAATCCGACTTTAGTCTGAAACAATTTTAATCTTTTTCGATATTACTCTCGATAATTTCATCTAATGGTAATAAAAATTGAGAAGTTACAATGTAATCTTGAATATAATGAATATAATTCACAAAAATGTTGTAATAATAATTTAAAATTTCCATTTTTAATCTATATACTATAAAGTTTATATAAATGTTTATATAAATGTTTATATAAATGTTTAATATATATAATGTTGAAAAGATCGATCAATCATAATAAATTAAAATTTCTTTTCATCTCGATGGCAATTTTTTCCATTGTTTATTTAATTTTTGACGATAAAAATTTTAGTGGTGTGAATTATATCAAAGAAAAGGTAAAGGATGAGGTTTTTAAGAAAAAAGTGGAGAAAAATATAAAGAAGGAAACAGATAAAGAAGGTTTTTCAGAGGTTAATGATTTAGAAACGAAAATTGACGAAACTGTAAAATCAGCAAAGAACGAAATCGAACAAGACGAGCTTATAGATGAAAAAATGAATGTGTCACTTGGGCAAAAATTATTTAATCGCATCTATTTTTCCATTTCCACCGGAACACTTCTTGGATACGGTGATATTTATCCAACTACTAATTTATGTAAACTTGCGGTTATGATTCAAACGTTGATTACTATTTCATTGATTATATACTAATTGTTTTGCCGTTTCCTTGATTTTTTTATTATTTTTATTAAATTGTTTTGCCGTTTCCTTGATTTTTTTATTATTTTTATTAAATTGTTTTACTTCTTGTATTATTTCTTTTGGATAATCCATCTCTTCTAATATTTGTAATGCTCCATGAACTTTGGATATTCCTTTTTTCAACTTATACGTGTATATATGTTTATCCGTTTCTTGGATCACATTCATTTGATAATTCTGAATGTGTTCATTTTTTTTTAGTTTCGAACATATTTTATTATAATGTGTAGTTAATATGAAATCAACATTTTTATATGTTGTTAAATATTTTAAAAACGCATATCCTGTTTTTGTTGCTTCCTCTGGATTTGTTCCTGAATATAATTCATCGAATATACCATAATGACGACTTGTCTTGGAGTCACTGTTGTAAATGATGTCAATTATTTCCTTACATCGTCTTGACTCTGCTTGGAACAAACTATCTCGCTCAGATGTATCAGGTATATTTAAATACGAGTGAATATGTGTATATGGATGAATGGATCCTGATTTATAAAACCCGCACCCGATTTGCTGTGAAAATATAATATTTAATGTCGTCGTTTTCAAAAGGGTTGTTTTACCAGAAGCATTTGGTCCGGTAATAATCATACTTTTCTTTAAATCGCAATTATTTTTCACACATTTTTCATTGTTTATATGTAACGGATATGATTGCTCTTTAAACGAACATGGACGTGTATTATCTACTTGGACATTATGAATAGTTCCATCTTCCATATGCTTCTTTATTCCACGTAAATTGTCCAAGAAACCTTCGAATCCAAACGAATATTGGAATGTTTGTTCAAATTTCTTATTTGAATGAAATTCATAATATATACGCAATAAATTACCCACATCTCCTATATCAAATAATGTAAATGTATCTGTGTCGTGTTCTTTGACAAATTCATACATTTCGGTTAATACATTTATATGCTGTTTAGTTGTTCTACAAAACGGAGTATAACTAGGTTTATCACAATGTACTTCCACAAAATCACCCATATTTTTAATAGATTGTCCAAGATATTGTTTTAGAAATTGTAAATGCCCACTTAATTTTACAATATTATTATAAAAATGTTTACATGAAACCACATTTTGATAAATTTGATAGCAAAACATAAAACATGCCAATAAAAAATAAATGATGCGGTCAAACGAAAGTGATGATAAATTCGCAATGGTTTTTCCAATAAAATGATGTTTCGCAATATCCTTCAAAACACTAATATACATCGTCATATCAATGGGGATTTTACGCAATTTCAAAATAATAAATGGAAATACTAAAAATACAATAGGTAATAATAGACTTATTGCTGGTGACATCATGTTCATTACGGACATTATTTGTAAAAAACTGGATGATTTGTTTAATATTTTTAAAAAATCCCACTCGATATATCCATATTTCTCCAAGAAATAATCATTATTTACCTTGAGTTCCTTATATATAGAAAGTAAACGATCTGTATCAAACTGATAGTCGGGTGCTGTGTTACTTTTTAAAATTACTTGTTGTGTATCTAATAGGTATTGTTCGTTTGAAGTAAAATGTTTTTTCCATTCTTGAATCATATTTTGTCCAAGAACATGAGAGGGTTGAAATAATTGGTCGTATAAACTAGTATCTCCTTTTGATTCTACTAATTCTAAATCTTCGGTTACAATAGGGGAAAGTTCATGTAATGTGTCGGGTTCCATATAATCGATAGGTAGTTGAAATGGACCATAAATAGCATCATTGTGTTCATATGTATCAATTGTATCACTATTATCAATATCTAATGTTTCCGACATCATATTATCTAAACTATCTTTTGTATATTCTACAAAGTTGGTTGCCCAAATACTCATTATGTTAAATATACAAAATTAAACATAATGTTTTACGAATTTATACCATTAATTATTCAAGGATTTAAGCAATTATATTTTCAAAGGATGAAGGCAATTCATTAATCGTCGAACCGTAATGTTTTTCAATGTTTTTCAGAGTACTCACATCTTCGCGTGTAATGAAATTAATTGCCATCCCCTTTTTCCCCCAACGACCACTTCTACCTATACGATGTAAATAATTGTGAACACATCGAGGAATATCAAAATTGATCACAAAACTGACTTGCTGGACATCAATTCCACGCGCCGTTACATTTGATGAAATGAGTACTCTATGTTCACCTGATCTAAACGATTGTAGAGATTGATGTCGTTCTTGTGTAGTCATATTACTGTGAATACAACATACCGCACATCCATCTTTTTTCATAGCATCATATAAATCAATGACACGATTGACACTATTCGCATAAATAATAGTTTGATTAATCGTAAGTTTGCTAAACAAATCCATTATTGTCGCATATTTTTCATGATCATTTGATAGAGCAATGTAAAATTGTTGAATTCCTTCCAAATTAAGTTTTTCTGCTTCCATAGTAATACGGGTTGGTGTTTTCATAAAACGTTCAGTAAGTTCTAATATCTCTCTCGGAAGTGTAGCACTAAAAATAGCTGTTTGAATATCCTCTTTGAATGTTGAAAATAATTCTCTTATATTCTCAATAAATCCACCCGACAGCATTTCATCTGCTTCATCTAAAACAAATAGTTTAATATCTTTTGTTTGAATGTTGCGTCTACGAATCATATCACTCACACGCCCGACGGAACCTACAATTACATGAGGGACATTATTACGTAATTCGTTTGCATCATCCGATACTGATGTTCCTCCCACAAGGAGTTTTATCTTTAGACCATCCATCATACTCCCAATTGAAGAAATTACATCATAAATTTGTTTTACTAATTCATGTGTAGGTGCAAGTATAAGTATCTGTGTTGTGTTACTCGATAAATCTATTCTCTGTAACGAAGAAATTGTGAAAGCACCTGTTTTTCCGGTTCCTGAAGGTGCTTGCGCAATCACGTCTTTTTTTTCAATAATTGGCATTATTGCTGTTTGTTGTATTTGACTTGGGTTTTCAAAGCCTCGAGAGTAAATACCCCTCAAAATATTATCGTCCAAATCAAAATCATCCCATTTTGGGAAAACTTTGATTTCTTCATTTTCTGTACTCTCTAGATTAGTTTCCATTAGTTAAATACATAAATTATTATTTAACTTGTTTATCCGTAAATAATATAAATAATAAGTATAATATATATATAGACGATGACAACAGTGATACAATACAATTTAGATGATATTCAGTCTTTATACGAAAAAAATAATTATGATATTTTAGATAATGTTAAAAATGTTATTTTGAATTTAGAGAAACTTATTCCCGATGAACAGTTACAACAAATCCCTTTGGTGAGAAGTGATAGAAGTTATGATCGGAATAAACAACGAAACCGCCGTCATCGTGGTGGTGTAACTCGTACAGATAATTGGGAAGCGATTCGCGATTTTAAACCAACTGAGAAAAGGGTGGTCATTGGTTTAGATAAAGAACTAAATGAATTACGGTCGTTTTTAAACAAAATGTCTAAAAATAATTATAATGTCCAAAAAGATCTTGTTATTGTTAAAATTCAAGAACTTTTTGACAATGAAAACATGACTAATGATGATATAAATAAAGTGGTAGATGGTGTATTTGAATCATGTTGTACAACTAAATTTTTATCCGAGATATACACCGATTTATATGTTGAACTTATTGGTCATCACGATATATTTGGCAATAAGTTAGATAATTTCATCACTCGGTTTAAAGACAGTTTAAATACTATTAAATATGTGAGTCCCGATGACGATTATGATGGATTTTGTAATAATAATATCATTAGTGAATCACGAAAGGCAAATAGTATGTTTATTGTTAATTTAATGATTCGTGATATGATTAGTCAAAGTGATTTTTTAGATTTATTGAAATTAATGCAGAATACATCTTTAGATTATATTAATCAAGAAAATAGAGAACATGAGGTTGAAGAAATTACAGAGAATATTTTTATACTTGTTACGCATTCGAAACAAATATTGGGTTCACAAGAAGCGTGGAACCCCATTAAGGAACATCATTCGCATTTTATAACTCTAAAGACAAAAGATTATCCAAGTTTATCAAACCGGTGTAGGTTTAAATATATGGATATGTAGGTATTTCATTTTCATTATATAAAATATAAGATAAATATATAATGAGAAATCCTTGTACATCTTGTCCCGTTTCTTTACTATACAAACCGCCTATTTTACCATATTGGTATAGGAAACCTTTATATTCAAACAATGCACTTGTATTTTATAAATCAAACAGTTTACCATCTTGTGGTGTTGGTTCTGTTGTGAATTCTCGCGCAATTGCTCGACGAACATAATTATTTTTTCGTTTTTTCGTATCATAATAAGTTTTTTTATTATGTTAGTCATCCCACGAAACTAATCATATTCTATAAATTATTCCTTTTTAGGCGGCGGTGGACCTCATCCACCTTTCATTAATGTAGAACGTTTAGGTTGTAGAAAATATAATGTAATTGCGATTGCGATAATAAATACATACATCCACAATTGACTAAATAAATTTACCACAAAATCAATAGGTTCGTTGAGTTGTAAGTAGGGCATGTGAAATTGACTCACTTCTAAAGGCGACATCCTTATATATTATAAATACGTTTTATTTTGCGTATATGAAAGAAATACAAATATCACTAGACAATATATATATGGTATATTCCAATTTAAACTCGACTATTTTTTATAAAGAATCAGGAACTATTGATAATGAAGATATTGGACATGAATCAACATTATATGAAATGGAACTGTTTAATAAACAAATTATTATATGTTTTGGTAAAATAAAACATACATTTATTCAACGTAATGTTGTATATGTTCCTATTTATTTAGTCGTTCATCATAAAACAAAACAACAAATTGGACTTTTGGAATTTAATAAAGATGAGACTTTAGGTTTATTTGATGATGATAATGAAATCGATTTATCTAAAATATTACAGCCAATTTTGTTTGGTTTCGTCGACGAGGAATATATTGATCGTTCTGGGTCAAATTCATTAAATATGGTAAAATTACAACAAAGTGTTGAAAATAATACAATTGAAGATAGTGTTGAAAATATAGAAATGAATATCGAAGACAGTGATGACGAAGATGATATTCATAGCGTAAAAGTGAAAAGTTCAAAATTATCAGGTGAAATGAAAAAGGCAAGTCAAATTTTAGAAAAGGGAATCTTCAGTATTGATCCGAAAATAAAAAGACTAAATCCTCTTATCGAGGAAACACAAGAAATTGCCAACGCTATAAAAGAAAACTACGAATCTTCGCATAAAAATAACTGGATTCAAGAGTATATGAAAAATGAATATTATGGAATTCATGATGTAGAAAGTAATGGCGATTGTTTTTTCGCAGTTATACGCGATGCGTTTCAACAAATTGGTTATAAAACAAGCGTTGCTAAACTTCGCGCCATTGTTGCCAAAGAAGTTACAGACGAGGTTTTTCAAAATCATCGCATTTTGTATAATGATTTGAAGGGAACAATTAATGAATATAATAAAGAACTTAAATCAATTAAGAAAAATATTGAAGAAACGTTAAGTAAACGCGCAAAAAAAGCAATCGATAAAAGCGAATTGAATTCTATTTTACAGGAAACCGATGGTCTCAAGCAAAAACATAAGGAAATTATGCGAAATAAACAGGCCGCACAATCCATGATTGACGAAGATCTAGGAAATTTGCAAGCAATTGATAGTGTAGATAAATTTCGCGAATTTATTCAAACATCCGGGTTTTGGGCAGATAGTTGGGCAATATCGGTTATAGAATATAACTTGAAAGTTAAATTCATTTTACTTTCGGAACGTTCCTTTTTAGATAATGACTTGTATAATGTATTACTTTGCGGAGAAGTATACCTAAAAATCCAAGACGAAGGAAAATTTGAACCAAAGCATTATATCATGACCGCATTTAGCGGAGATCATTATCGGTTAGTTACATATAAAAATAAACGATTATTTGATTTTTTCGAAATCCCTTACCATATTAAAGCATTAATAACAAACAAATGTTTGGAAAGCAATTCCGGAGCATTTGGTGTAATTCCTGAGATAAAAAATATGAAATTGAAAATGGGATTGGACGAAGAAGACGAAATTGTAGAAGATTTAGAAAATAGTTCTATTTATAATAAAGATATTGTCTTTGTATTTCACCGCAATTCTAGCGGATCATTAAAACCTGGAATGGCAAAGAATGTAAAAGAAACTATCCCTTCAGACAAAAGATCGGATTATATTAGTTTGTCCAAGATTAAAGATTGGAGGCGTAAATTGGATGATACATGGACAGAAGCACCTTTTGATATAAATGGAAAAAAATGGATCTCTGTAGAACATTATTATCAATCTTCAAAATTTCAATTACATAACCCCGATTTTGCAAACTTATTTTCATTGAATTCGAATGAAAGTGCTATTGCGAAAGATGTCGATTTAGCTATTTCTGCCGGAAGTAAATCCGGACGCGCCACAGGAAAGGCAAAATCAAAGGTAAAAGGGGATACTCTCTTACGACCAAAAGGAATTGAAATTGATCCTCAATTTTATGGGGAACGTAGTCAACAGGAACGTATTAAAGGATTACGTGGAAAATTTAGTAATGAAGATATGAAGAAAATATTATTAGCAACAGGTGATTCGAAATTGGTTCAATATAAACACGGATCAAATGGAGAAACTGATCATATGTTGATGACAATTAGAAGTGAATTGAAAGGTTCAATTTAAACTATTCATAATATATAACAAAATATATTATGAACGATACAAGTAATTCTATTATCGAAAATTTACCGAAATCAAAACAAAATTTCTTAACAAATAAACGTTTAGATAGTATTTTCAAAACATTTCAGAATTGTGAGCAAAAATGGTTAAAAAATGACATTTCATTAACAAATTCAAAAGTTTTTTTTCACAAACAATTGAAAAATGAATCTATCAAACAAATGGATTCGTTCGATAACTCAATACGCGATAAAATAGAAAATAACTCCTTTTTTGAACAAAAGTTTGAATTACAAATACAATCCAACAAATACAATGTTGATTTCTTTCATCCTAAAGGTAAAATGTCCAAAATACAAATTCAAGACTTTTTTTCAGATTGTTGCATGAAAATATATATTTGGTTGTCTTATATCCAACCTTTTATACGAACTAATTGTAGTAAAATTATGGATATTTATATTTGGTTTACCAATGAGAAAAAACAATTAATACAAAATGAAAAAACGTTTAGTTCTAAACACGCAAACAGTGCGTTTACAACATCATGTAAAGCAGAAACAACTATTTATATTTATAGAAAAGAGGAATGGTTTAAGGTATTTATTCATGAAACTTTTCATAGTTTAGGTTTGGATTTTTCACACATAATGAATGATAAATATGAACAACAAATTATTTCCTTATTTCCTGTGAAAAGTATACAGGGTATTCGCTTATACGAAAGTTACTGCGAAGTATGGGCCGAGTTATATCATACTTTATTTATTGCGTTTTTTCAAAGTACGAATCTAATAGATTTTAAAACAATGTCAAAGAGTTTGTTTTTTAATGAATTACAATTTTCAGCATTTCAAGTTGTGAAAATATTAAAGCATTATGATTCTTCACTCGAATATGATTCTTTTATTAAACATAAAACACCAGTCATTGTTGAAAGTACGTCTGTTCTATCGTATTATATTATTAAATTTGTATTGCTGTTTTATTGTCGCGAATTTGAAACATGGTGTAGTAAATACAACGGAACTTTATTTCTTCAATTTCAGTCTAAAAATATTCCCCTTTTTTATCAATTTATCCATTCTAAATATAATTCTTCGGTTATATTAAATTATTTAAGAGAAATTGGATTAGAATATGACAAGTTGAAGTTGAAGTTGAAGTTGAATATAGAACTTAAACGAACAATGAGAATGACGTTGAATGAAATATAAAATTGATTGGTTCAAAAAAAATTATATACCTACTACATAAACAATACAAAAGGGTAGATGGGAGTAAAATGTTTAAATCGTTATTTAACACAACAATGTCAAAAAACCTCTATAATGAAAGAACATATTTCATGTTTAAAGGGACAAAAAATTGCGATAGATACAAGTATATATTTGTATAAATATCGATCACAAGATGCTTTACAGGAAAGTTTTTATAATATGATTTCACTATTTCGCAAATACGATATTATTCCATTATTTATATTCGACGGTAAACCACCACCGGAAAAAATGGATGCGTTGAAAGAACGAAAAATGTTGAAATTAGATGCGGAAAAGGAATACAATGTACTTCAAAAGTCTTTAGAGATAATCGAAGACAACGGTATGAAGGAAACTATATTAGGAGAAATGGAATTATTAAAACGCCAATTCGTCCGCATTTCAGATAGACATGTAAAATCTGTAAAAAAAATTATGGATGCTTATGGAGTTCAATATTATGACGCTTTTGGGGAAGCTGATAGAGTATGTGCGTATTTGTGCAAGGAGAAGTGTTATGGATGTATGAGCGACGATATGGATATGTTTGTATATGGTTGTCCTGTAGTAATACGACATTTAAGTTTGATTCATGAAACGGTTCTTATCTATTATACTGACAAAATATTGTCTGATTTAGACATGCCACATGCTTTGTTTAAACAAATCTCGATATTATCTGGTACAGATTATAATATTCACGATAATGATATTTCACTATTTGAAACACTGAAATGGTTCAAAGAATATAATCGAACAGATCGACAAAACGATGAAAATGTAGAAAGGGGGTTTTATTATTGGTTACGTACCCATACAAAATATATTAAGAATTTTGAATCTTTGGAACAAATACATTCATTGTATAATATGGATATAAGTTTGCCTATTTTAGATGAATTAGTAGTTTGTATTCAAGAGAAATATAATAAACGCGAATTAGAAGAAATCATGAAAGAACATGGTTTCATCTTTGTATAATAAAATTTATAACATTCTGAATATGATATAAATTTTGAATATTCTTTTTTATTTATTTAAGAGAAATACTTAGACAGTTGCCTCGGCCTTGATGAAGTGAGGCTTCATGTAACGCTGAAGATTGAAGTAACTTAGTTCGTCATCGACACCGACCTTGAGTAGACTAGTAAGTTTGTCGTCAGGCACGATGAAACGACCATTGTCGGGACGCTGAAGGTTGTTGGCACGGATATAAGCGTTGATCTCCTTGCTTACCTCAGTACGTGCCATCTCAGTACCAATGGTCTTGCCAAGGAAGTTGGCAAGCTCATCGCTGATACGACAAGGCTTAACAAATCCGGAAGGTTGACGGTTTCCGGCACGCTTGGCGCGCTTGGAAGATGCCTTCTGGGCAGCCTTGAGTTCACGGGTTACAGACTTCTCAAGGGTCTTGAAATCACCCTTCATGGTGGAGAAGATGCTAGTGATTTGCTGAAGCTTGGCACTGAACTCATTGAGTTTCTGCTGGATGGCAGGGGTCTCCTCAACGACCTCGTTGGCAACGGGGGCAGCAGTAGGGGCAACCTCCTTGGGGGTAGGTGCTGACTCAGCAACCTTAGGGGCATCAACGGCAGCGGCAGCAGCAGGGGCGGCAGCAGCAACCTTCTTGGCAGCAGTCTTCTTTGCGGGTGCGGGGGTAGTTGTTGTCTTAGTGGCTCTTACCATTCTAATTATACTATGTATAGAGGGGTTTTTTTAAGTGGTTTAACGCATTAAATCAGTTTTCCTAAAGGTTTCACTTGGTAATAGGAGTACTATACTTTAGGAGATTCGTTTATTTATCATAAAATTGATTTTATGAGGTTTTTATGTATATTATCATAAAATTGTCATTATGGAACTTGAAGAACCGCTACTTAATAATATAAATGCTTATTTAAAGATTAATATTGTTAAAATGGAACCTGAAAAATTTATAGCTATTTCAAACTGTCATGTTCATTCTTGCGTAGAACAATATGAAAATGTGACGTCTTGTAACGAAAACTGCATTAGTCAATTTGCTTCAAATGCTGGTGGAATGACATCGTATCATTATTTGAAATTGGAAGGGGTTTTGTATATTTTACAAGCGTGGATGGGGGATATTGACGAAATTTATAATGTAACTGATAAATGGATTAATAAACACAGGATTTTATTTGAAAATATTCAGTAACATCGGATAATTTTCATATAATCGTCTTATTAAATATGGTAATGTATCTTGAAAATCTCCATATGGGACATATTTGAATACATGGTGTTCATTGGATATTTGTTTCGATAATTTATCACTCATACCCATTAATTGCGCAAAATGTACTTGTTTTGTTTTATGTATTTTTAATAGTTCAATCGCATGTAATACACTGTCTTCATTGTGTGTAGCACATAATAATTTGTCTTGTTGTTTGCTATGGTTAAAAAATAAATCAATCCCATTATTGTAATTATCGTGCGTTTCATCGATTGAATCAAATAATATATTGTGTTTTTTATCTTCATTATAATATGCTCCTCGTACCAATTTGAATCCAAGAAAATAGTCACGTTCACAAAACATGTCGTGTTTTAATACATTCAGTGAATCGTTTCGATATAATTGATAGGTTTTGTATATATTTACTTGTTGCTTATTATAATGTTTTATAAATTTATCACTAATATCATATATGTCCTCCTGGATTTCGTAATTTTCAGCATCAATAAGCAATTTACACTTATTTTGTATTGCTCGTTTTGTAATATCTTCCAAATAGGTTTCAACATCATTCCTGTTTTGAACATTCAATGCACTCAATTTAATCGCAATATGTCGGTTTGGATAAGTTTGGATTAAATCCATGATCTCATGAAAATTTTTTTGATGCTGAGATTTATTTTCATTACTATAGTCCAAGATAGGTGTCATATTATTTTTTTGAATTTTTCGCATTATAATTGGCAATTGCTTTCTTGTGCAGGTAAATCGGTTAACTATAGGAATCCACATCTTATATTATGGTCAAAAAAAATAATATACGAAATTATTGAATGTATTGAAATATCATTACATTCACTTATGGAAGTTGGGTTTAAATTAATGACTCGTATAACCAAGGCATATTACTACGCGCGTCTCTATTTATAACGGTTAATACACTTAATACATGTATTGAACCAATTGTTTTATATTGGTGTTCAATACCAGTATATACCATATCTTCCATTACACATAAACAGCGTGACATTAATTGCTCAGTTGTTAGTTCCGAAATATTTATATTTGTGAACATACCAAATGGGTCCCATAACGGACATATTTTGATTTTTGTATAGGTTGGTATTTGTGCTCTATATGTCCATATATCTTTTAATATACGATAATATCGCAAATAACATGCTTGATCTAAATTCAAAAACCAATGATAATCTGAATAATTTCCTAGTTGATCTATCTCAATAAATAACGCACGTGTTCGTTCTTCGTTTGTTTTCGAACGTATATTTCTTATAGTTTCTAGCATTTGTCCATGGTTATATTGACTATCTATACCAATTGATAATGTACGAGAACGTAAATCGTTATTACCACTTGATGACGACCGAGGACGCGCGTGAATACGGGTTGGCAATTCACGTTTTGGTATATCCCCATTCATTATTTTTAATAAATTATGTAATCTATAAATTTTATTAATTTCACATTTCATTGGACTTCGATTGTATGGATTTTTTATTCTTCTTCTCAATTCTCCCCCTTTTTCCTTTATTTTTATATATTGAAGCAATGATGATATTTCAAAACCATATATAAAATTCTCTTTGTCTTTATAACTAAAAAAATTATCGAATGGAATATCTATTAACGGATCCATTGTATAAAAATCACTCTCATTTACACATAACTTACGATCGAATTTTGCCGGTCCCATTAAGTCCAGTATAATTTTGGTTAAGTAACGTCTAACAGTTTTTTGAATAGTAACAACTAAACGATGTTGCTCAAAGAAACGTTTTAACTTTTCGTATAAGACCTTTTTTGTTCCCATTAACGTAAAATCATGTAACGATTTTATAGCATTTTTTGCTTCTCTTTTATCGTATGATTTATAATAACACGGAATTATAAACGATGTTTTGTAATGTTTTAAATGTTGCTTAATCTGAGGTAATTTTAAAATGTCTATTCTAGTTGGATCTGATAAATATTGATTTACCGTAATAATAGAGTTAGTTGTCGAATTTGTTTTATTTTCGATTATATTTGCGTTTCCTGTGTCCGAATGTATTACCATATCCACTTCAATTAACTCGTTCTCTAACATTATAATAATCCTATATTATATATTTATATTTATTTTTTGAATAAGTGTTATAAAATGACTCGAAATTCGTCTCATTTTTAGATAAAAATACATTTCCATAAAATTGATTTAAAGATAAGACCATAATGTATTGTATAATTAGATCTCAGTTAAAAATGTCTAAACCAATTGTACTTTCAACTACCGAATGGGACACCAGCGCTCTTAAGTTCATGCCTCCTAAGGTCAATGACAAGGGTATGTTGTCTATTAATGTTATTTCCACTCAAACGAATCGTTCTCTGCATATTTCAACTCCTATGATGATGACATGGGGAATTAGTGATTTTGATGATGGAACCGGTGGTGATGGCAAGTTCACCATGACTTTGAATTTTCCTACAGAGGACTACCGTAAGCCTTCTACCGATGCTTTCCTACAAAAGGTTGTTGATTTTGAGAACGAGGTTCTTGATCAGGCAGTCAAGAACTCCGAACTATGGTTTGGTGAGGAGATGAGTCGTGAGGTATGTAAGCACTCATTCTTTCCTTTCTTGAAGCAAGCATATATCAAGGGAACCAAGAAGATTGACCCAACAAAGTCTCCTAGTATTCGTGGAAAGGTCCCTTGTTATGACGGAAAGTGGGGTATTGAACTCTACGACACCAGTAATAAGATGATTTTCCCAAATGACAATGATCGTGTTACACCTCCCGATTTTGTTCCCAAGTTGAGTCAGGTTGCTTGTGTTCTCCAGTGCGGTGGCATTTGGAAGGGTGGTAAGGGATGGGGTCTTACATGGAAGGTCATCCAGTGTGTTGTTAAGCCTAGAGAGGTTGTCAGTGTATATGGACAGTGTCGTGTCATGCTCAGCGATGAGGATAGAGGAGCAATCGCATCTCAGAATATCCCCCACAATGATAATGATGACGTTGAGGAAACCGTGTTCACTAAGACAGAACAGCAAGATGTTACTGCCGAGGATAGTGACGATGAGTCTGCTACTCAAGAGACACCAATGCCCGATATTGTTGCCGACGAGTCTGCTACTCAAGAGGCAGCAACTCAGGAGGAAGAGGCACCCGCACCTAAGAAGAAGATGATTAAGAAGAAGGTTGCTGAACCAGTTGTAGAGGAGGCAGCACCCACACTTAAGAAGAAGGTGGTTAAGAAGAAGAAGGTGGTTGCTGAGGAAGCAGCATAGGTAAAAAATTAAAAACAGGTATATTATTAATCATAAATATTCAAATATGTATATTTGTATATTTTTTTTGATCATTTTATTTAAAACAATATTTGTATCCAGAGTTCATTCGTTTTGTATCTTCTTCCTGCTGAATTTTAATCTTTTCGTTATTCCGTTTTTCTTGAGCAATGTAATCATCGTGATGTATTTTTTGTATACGTTTCATTATATTTTTATATCGCAATCGGGGTGATAATTCTTGCTGGTATTGATTATATGCTTTAATATCATTCTCGTGCTGACTTATCGCCTGTTTGCGATGTATTGGGTCAATGTCTAATATATTAAGTGGCATAATTGCTTCATGTCCAGGAATGATGTCACGTTTATCCATATTTAAACTATAATTTTATTATATTTTAAATTCATTATAGTATTCTCAAAATCAATTTAATGTTAGTGAAATATTAATTAAAATAGACCCTCTTTGGCTATTATCATAAATATTTGTGCTATTAATTAAGGAAATACCATTGTTTGGTATAGTTATAGTCTGTTGATTCGTTAATTTTAAATTTTCTCGCGGGAATGATATTTTTTTATTTCCTACGATAAACTCTATTTTTTCAGTTTCCCATAACTCTTGAATACTAAATGTTTTGGATATATGGATATTATTATTTTCATCAATGTTTATATTTTTATCTAATTGTGGATATATTTCTATACATAAATCTTGTCCACAATTATCATAAATCAATTCATGATGCCATAATGGTATATAATATTCAACACCGTTTTCATTTAATTTATATAAATTATCTATCAAAATGTCGCTTAATGTTGGAAAAATACGTATGATTTTAGTATTTTCATCTTTTTCTTTACAAAGTAAACGGATCTTTTCAATAAAACTTTCGGGTATATATGATTGTTTTTCCATGAAGTCTATTATTTTTTTACATTTTTCGATTGGCATGTTTTGAAATAAATTAATTGCTTTGTATTCACATTTATTTTGTAAATGTCCTAAAACTTTGGACAATAATTTTGTTTTGATCTCTTGAATGAGTTCGTTTTCTAAAAATGGTTGAAAATATTGTTTAATATTTTGTACGTAACTAGGAACTATAAACGATGTTTGACTATCTTCTAATTCTATATCGCATTCATCATCATCCATATATCCATAATATTTCATTAATATTTCATAATGCTCTTGGATCTCGTTGAATTTTTCACTTGTACTTTCTTGTTGTTTATCGGGATGATATTGTAACGCACATTTGAAATAATTTTTACGTAGAATTTCTCTATTTATTTGACATTCTTTTAAGTCGAATGTTTGAAGACATTTCTGTATTGTTGTATCCATGAATATGATTTAATATATTTAAAAGAATTATCTCTAAATGGTAAATCGGTCGATAATTATTATTATACTGTTTTAGTTGATCGTAAATTTCTTGTGTAATTGTATTTAGTGAATCGTTACTCAATTTTCCTTCACTTATAAAATGAATCAAAATATGCCATAATACTTCGGCAAAATCTAAATTATAAACTAAAATGTCATATAATGCTTCACGAAAATCAAACAAGGATAATTTTTTGGGGTGAATCATTTTTGTAATAATGGAATTGCATATAATATCAAAATATTCTTCGGGAATTTCATCTAAATTTTCCACTTTGGAAATCATTTTTACTTCCTTCAAATTATTAATATGCGAACATTCGATTTCAATCGGTTTTTGTAAAAAATTATAGATTTTACTTATTGGTCGTCCTATATTTACGATATATACACTTTCAATAATACTGTTTGGTATGAAACTTATATGTTCACTGATTAGTATGTATTTTATCTGAAATGGCAATAACGCACTGTTATATTGCTGAACATAACTATAGAATAAAGGCAATAATTCTGTATGTATTTTATGAAAATTTTTACATAAAATAATACCCTTTTTATTTGGCGAAACGGATATTATATCCACTATCTGTAAAAATAATTCGTGCCAAACCAATTTGGCATTACATCCTAATAAACCCATGTCTATCTCATAATGAATATCACTTATTTTATAACTATAATTATATTTATCACTATTTAATATCATTTTTTTTTCATATTTTAAGTGACTCGGGCTATATTTCTCTATGTAGCGCAATGCTTGTGTATATTTACCCGTTCCACATGGTCCATATAATATTAAATTTCCCATGTGATTAGCATCAGTTGGCAATTTTTCTTCAAAATTACTTAATTCAGGATGAAACGGAACCTTCTTGGTTTCCTGTAAATAATCATCAAATGTTGTTTCGTAAAATTTCATTCAAATTATAATATACTATATTTTGAATCAATCATTTATGTTTATTCTGGTGTAAACTATTTATTGCGTTGTTTTTGATATGGTGGAACACAATTTATTTGCGTTTACCACATTTGCTATGGGAAATAAAATCGAAATAAGCAACATTAATAATAACCACGTCTTATATGCACCAGATAATGGCATTATTGGTGTGAAATCAACGCAATAACTATACGTTAGAAACATCAGTGTAAATGTTGCCACTATAAACATCGTTTTGTATATGTTTAATTTCCATTGATTGTTACGGGTTAATTTGATATGTCCATATTCTTTTTTCATATAATTTGCCATTATCGTCATAAATACAGACGCCGTTAATTGTAATATTATTGCAGGCAATATTATCCATACCAATGGAATATATATTTTGTCTTCAGGCGTGTATCGAGTTTTTGGTATATCAATGGTCAATGCACGAAATCCTACGTTACTGTCTGAAATTAGTTGAAATATAAAAATTACTACATATAATGTTTGAATACCTGTAATAAAATTAAAACTTATTGGTTCGGTAATATTATTATACAATCCACTAAATAATACTAAAAGTATGATTAGTAAAAAGAAATATTTCATGAAAGATGTGTTATACATGTTATATTATAATGTCTTATTTTCCTTGTAAATAATTTGTTTGAATCCATTCTTCTAATTCTGTTTCATCACATTGCTCGTATTTTAATGGGCATTTTTTTAACGGGAAAAACTTGGGTTTCGTCATAGATAATGTTTTGTAAAATATGTAGGGACCAAATTTGCCATTTCGTATTGAAAGTTCACTAGTTATAGTTCGTATTGTATTATTATCTTTCTTTGATGTATTTATTATTTCTAAAGCATCTTTATAAGTAAATTTATCAATGGATGATGTCCATGTTTTTAAATTGTATGTCTGCTCATTCCATGACAAATAATGTCCATATCGCCCTTTTTTGATATACATATCATGCTTCTCATATTTTCCCAATGATTCTATAGGTTTTTCTAAAATAGTTTCCAAGTCATATTCATTGTTTCGTAATTTTTCTACATCGACATTTTCTTGGACTTTTAAATATTCAATTGAACCATCTTCCAATGTTTTTCGAATTGATGGTCCATATTGGGTAAATAGTATTTCATGATTATCGTCTATCATATATTTTTCTTTTCCTACCTTTTCTATCTTCCTGGACAATTGAGTAATTTCATCTAAACATTCTTCGCATAACATATTCCATGTTTTATTATTCTTCGCAATATTGTCTAAATCTTCCTCCATTTGTTTTGTATAATCATATGAAAACATAGATTCGAAGTTTTTTAATAGAAATTCTATAGCCAATATACCAGCAGGGTGTATTTGTAATTTGGACTTTTCGTTTCCAAATGTTTTCTCTAGTTGGATTTTTTGAACATCTGATTTCCATGGCAATATATATTCCATACACTGGTGTATCTGTCCAAGAACATCATCGCATTTTACATACCCTCTTTCTTGGATAGTTTCTACAATCATAGCAAATGTTGATGGTCTACCTATGCCAATTTCCTCCAATTTCTTAATCAAACTTGCTTCATTGTAATAACTATGTTTGGAACGAACCACCACATTACTTTCTATCTTAGAATATTTTACTTCTTTGTCCAAGAAGGTTCTAAAATACATTTTTAACCCTATTTCTTCATTTTGTTCCAATTGTTTATCAGTTACAATTTTCCATCCAAGAAAAACAGGCGTTTCTATTACATGTTTATATTCTGTTTTCTTGGACTTATTGTCAACCATTATGTTTGGAGCAGATATACATACAGGTGTGTTCATATATTTTGCTTCACTCATACAACTCTCTAATGTATTCTTCCAAATCAGTTTATACATGGACGCTTCACGAGGATTTGTTCCAATCGGTATTGATGATAAATGAATGTCGGTCACACGAATTGCTTCATGAGGATTATTTTTATCATTATTAACAACATCCTTTAACTGTCCAAGAAATTTCTCACCGTATTTTTCACGAACAAGTTTGGTTACTGTGTCCAAGAAAGGTGGCGCATATTTCATACTATCTGTTCTCATATACGTAATTAACCCCTTTTGGTACAAGGTTTGACATAATTGCATAGTTTGTTTCGGATTCGTATGTAATATACTACTTGCTGTTTGTAACAACCTAGACGTGTTAAATGGTTTCGGAGGAGATTTCTTGGACTCCTTGTCTTTCTCTATGGTCAATACATGATTGAATTGTTGAGAGTCTTTTAGAAATTTTTCTATTTCTCCTTCTTCTTTGAACTCATGTCCAAGAAGAAACTGAATATCTCTTTCTGTAAAAATACCATGTGTTTTATAGGTTTTTTCAGGTGTAATATTCTTCTTTTCCTGGAAATTATCGTAAATTAATCTCAAAGCAGGAGTTTGACATCGACCTGCCGATAAAGATTTATCTTTACTACTGTAAACATGTTTCCATAAATGCGGAGAAATTTTAAATCCTACTAATATATCTAATATTTGACGCGCTTGTTGTGCTTTCACTAAATGTATGTCTATTTTAGTAGGCGCGTTTACTGCGTCATTTAACGCCTTTTTTGTGATTTCATGAAACAATATTCTTGGAGTCGTTTTAACAGACAAATCAAATAATTCACATATATGCCACGCAATACCTTCACCCTCACGATCATCATCAGTTGCTAATATGACATTGTGTTTTGGATATTGCTTGATAATCTTTTTCATTTCTTGGACATGAGATTGCTTTTCTTTAATTAAAGTAAAATTTGGTTGAAATCCATTCTTAATATCAATATTTTTTAATCCGGTCAATTCTCGAATATGACCTTTACTCGCAATACATTTGTAATTTTGTCCAAGATAAGATTCTATTTTACTACACTTCGATGGTGATTCTACAATAATCAAATATATAGATAATCCTTTATCAAATGTATAAGACGACGTTGTGTTCTTATATTTTTTTTTGGGTCCCATTACATATCAACCCTTTTTATGTTTATTCTGTTTATAAATAGTTCTTATAATGACTTATAAACAAAAATCTATGATAGACTAAATGTTAGTGAATGAAGATAGACTAGTTGATTGGATAGAGTCCAAGAAAGGTCTTGTTATTACACGAAGTAAATTTAACGTAAAACAATACAATTTTTCAAATATTAATTCGGCACAATACGCGTGTATTACAGGATATGGAATTATTATTAAACACTTCTTTACAAATTTAATTCAACATTTTAAAAAAGGTGTTGTCTTAATTATTATCGAAAGTGATTTGATCTATATTTCGAAAGAACAACTCGACCATATTAATTTATTACATTGTTTTACTTGGAATGTACCATTTAACCACAGCAAAATGTCTGTATTGCCAATCGGATTGAACTATAATCGTCAATTTAGAGTATTCGAAAACTGGCTTTCGCAAAATAAATCATCTCAACCTACCAAACTATTGTGTATGAATTGCTCGTTATATACGGATTCATCACGCAGCACTTTAGTTGAGTATTCAAAAGAACATTGGAGTTCATTTTGTACCATTCTGGATTACGTTCCTTCATCGTTTACTTATTTTATTCCCTCTTTTATCGAAGGACAAATTCAAATAAACGTAACCAATTCAAAATGTTATGATTCATGGAAAGACTTCAAATTCGTTTTATCACCAAAGGGTGCTGGATTAGATTGTCATCGTACATGGGAAGTTTTGGCAATGGGGTCTATACCTATTGTATTATCATCCATCATAGATGACGCGTTTAAACATTTGCCAGTTGTTATTGTAGATACATGGTCTGAAATAAACGAACAATTTCTACAGACTAAATATGACGAAATAATGAAGAAACATGAGAATAATGAATATAAAATGGAAAAACTACAGTTAGATTATTGGAC
>Ga0209482_1000469_pt1 | contig 34134 bp, 54 predicted proteins | sample CoawatmetaG10DNA_FD_187512 | JGI IMG/M metagenome (GOLD analysis project Ga0209482, IMG submission 187512) | Marine microbial communities from the West Antarctic Peninsula - Coastal water metaG104-DNA (SPAdes) (version 2) | ecosystem: Environmental > Aquatic > Marine > Coastal ...
AGAACAAGATTAAGTCTGGCAATGGTGATGTACTAGGAGCATACCAAGCTAAACAAGCAATAGAGAAGCAAGAGAAAGAGTTAGAGTTCATGCTCAATAAACAAGGTCTTCTAGGATACTATAAGTATTGTCAGTTTAGAGATGAGTTTCATAATAAACAGAAAGTACAGGCTAAGAAACAAAAAGCACAGGCTAAGGAAATTAAAGATACTTTGGTACTAGCAGGGCAGGTTATAGGAATACTTATAACTATTTTAGCTGCTTTCTTTGGCGTAGTTATGTATATCAAATATTAAACATGAGTGATACTAAATTGACAGAATCAGAGAAAGATGAAATAGCTGAGTTAGCTGCACAAAAAGCATATGATCGTTTTTACCTTTCAGTAGGTAAGTCAGTTGTTAAAAAACTGATGTGGATTATAGGCGCAAGTGCTTTTGCTTGTTGGTTATATTTTAAAGAAGGAACATTATGATTTATAGAGATATTATAAATGAAGTGCTGCGGAGGTTACGAGAAGATCAGATGACTGATTGGTCTGGTAATCTTTCTTCAGCAAACGGCCCTACTGATTATCATAAGATGGTTGGCGATTTTGTTAATGATGCAAAGTATGAAGTAGAGCATTATTGGGATTGGCAAGTATTACGAGTTACTTCTGCTATCTCTACAACTGACGGAACTATGTCCTATTCTTTACTAGGCGCAGGAAGGGACTTTAAAGTATTAGATGTTATTGATACTTCAACAGGTATTGTTTTAAATCAAATGTCTAGTTCTGATATAAACACTAGAGTATTCCCTACAGCTAACATAGCTAAAGGGGAGCCTTCTTCTTATGGATTTAACGGTATTGATGATAACTTAGACATGGTTGTTGATCTATGGCCCTTACCTAATGACACAAGACGAATTAACTTTAACGTAGTAAAGTCTCAAGACAAGCTTCAGTTAGCTGAGACTCACTGTTATGTCAATGAGCAAGCTGTTATTTTAGGCGCTTACATGAGAGCCTTAGCTGAACGTGGTGAAGACGGTGGTACTCAGGTATCAGTAGCCGCAGGAGAGTATGTCAACATTCTATCTAGAGCCGTACAGATTGATGCTGGTAAGACTCAGATGGAGATGACTTGGTATGCCAACTAAGCAATTAAACCCTTTAGTATTAGACTCTGTAGGTGTGTTTGGGCTAAACACTCAAGCTAACGCCTCTAGTCTGGATCATAGGTGGTTAGTTAACGCAGACAACATAATGATTAACTCAGAGGGTCGTCTTACGTCACGTAAGGGTATTCAAGCTATTTCTGCTTCTGTAGGAAACTACCCTATTAAGTCAATACACGATCATCAAAATACAGACAGTAGTATTTCTATATTTACTGCTGCCAATAATAAAATATATAAATTAGACCCTAGTACAGTTCCTCAGACAGTTACTCTACAGACATTTTCAAATACACCTCAGACTATTTCTGGAGATAATTGGCAATTTATTCAATACGATAGCGATAGTGTAGGTGTACAAGCAGGGCATAAGCCTATTCATTATAATAGCACTACAAGCGTGTGGTCTGATTTAGAAGACACTACAGGGTACACAGCACCGTCTGGAGTAACTACGTTTAACCCTTCTTGTATACTGTCTAAATATGGTCGTCTTTGGGCAGCAGGTATAGCTGAAGACAAAGAAACTTTATTTTATACTAAATCTTTAGAACACCATAAATGGCAAGGAACAGGGTCAGGCGCACTTAATATGCGATCAGTCTGGGGTTTTGATGAAATAGTAGCTATAGAATCTTTTAACGGTAAGTTAATTATATTCGGTAGAAACAACATAGCTATTTATAATGATCCTTTTGATCCCAGTGCTGCTACCTTTGCTTTAGATGAAGTTATACAGGGTGTAGGATGTGTCGCTAGAGATTCTGTACAAGCCTTTGGTGATGATGTTTTATTCTTAGCTGCGGATGGTGTTAGATCACTTAACCGTACTAAGATCCAAGACAAGATGCCTTTAACAGACTTGACTAGAAATGTCAAGAATGATATTATAAAACACATTACTTCATCAAATGCAGATGATATAAAAGCAAAATATAATACGTCAGGTGGTTATTATGTTTTATCCTTTACAGGAATTAATGAAACATACATCTTAGATTTTAAAGCAATTAACCCTGACAATACCCCTAGAATTACTAAATGGCTGTTCGATAAAAATAGAAGCCCTAAGTCTTTCTTATATTTAAACTCTGGTGAATTGCATTTAGGTCTAGGATCAAGTGCGTTTAACGGAGTAGTATCTACTTATAATAATTATTATGATCTAGATTACTCAGGGTCTACTCCTGTATACCAGACGTATCAGACTACATTTAAGACAGTCTGGATGGACTTCGGTGTTCCTCATTCTTCTAAATTATTAAAGCAATTTTCTTGTGTTATAGATGGAGGCCGTGAACAAGACGTTACGGTTAAATGGTTTAGAGATTACAATATCACACAAGGCAACTCAGCTACGTTTAACTTAACCCCTGTTTCATCAGGAACTACGGCTGTCTATGGAGCCAGCACTAGCTTATTCGGAACTTCTAAATACTCTCCATTGTTTTTTCCTAGAGAGTATAAGGTTAACATGAGTAAATCAGCTAAAACAGTCCAGATAGAAATGATAAATTTAATTAATGGATTTAAAGGCTCGCTTCAAAGCATGACAGTCCTAGCAAAAGAAGGCAAAATACGATGAGTAATTATACAGTACAAGTAGCGTGGTCTGGAAAAGATGCTCTTGCAGACTCTAATCCAGCTAAGGTTGTTTCAGGGGATGATTTTAATACTGAATTTGTAGCTGTTCAAACAGCAGTTAACTCAAAAGCAAACTTAAACGGAGATCCATTAGAAGTATTTAGTGCGTCTAAAGCAACTACAGGAGACAACACAACTAAAGTAGCTACTACTTCTTTTGTTGCTACTGCTATTACTGCGGCAGCACCTACAGCAGCTACTGTAAACGGATTTGCTTATCCAGTAGGATCTGTCTACACATCTATTGTAGCAACTAACCCTGCTACTTTGTTAGGAGTAGGTACTTGGACTGCCTTTGGCGCTGGTAAAGTTTTAGTAGGCATTGATTCAGGAGATTCTTCTTTTGATACTGTTGAAGAGACAGGTGGTTCTAAGACTGATTCTCATGCGCTAACAGTTAGTGAGATACCAGCACATACTCACGCTTCTGGATGGACATTAGGTGGCGGGGACGGTAGTGCAAATGTTTATGCTACTACTAATGGAGGTGCTGGAGCCCCTGCTTCTGGATCTACAGGCGGTAACGCAGCGCATACACATGATATTGTACAGCCGTATATTGTCGTCTACTTTTGGAAGAGGACAGCATAATGGCATTAGTTGATAGAAGCGGTAATCCTGTTAGGTCGGGTAATGGAAACGCCATTGGGACACGTACCAGTAGTGGTAATAACAATAATAATAATAACGGGGGCGGTGGCGGTCAAGCAGCAGCACAGGCAGCAGCAGTAGCACAGGCTACGGCTAATAGGAATATGCAAGCGCAAATAGCAGCAGCAGAAGCAGCACAAGCTAAAGCAGCGCAGATGGCGGCAGTTCAAGCAGCACAACAAACAGCAGCAAGTAATGCAGCAGCAGAAGCAGCTTATAACCAGAAACTACAGGAACAAAAAAAGAATGAATCTTTATTTGGTTTATCGTGGGGAGGTAATAATCCTATTTCTCCACAAACTCAAATAACGGCTGCTACAGAAACAGGGCCTATGTATGGAGGCCCTCAAGGTAATCCTAATGTAGCTGGCAATACTTACGCTAATGCCCCTACTCAGTTTACTAATGTTCGCGGAGGGTCTGCCTTTTATCCTGACGCAGCCCCTGACACAATGTTTAGAGGGGCTTCTAATGGATTAACTGGTGGTCTAACTAACTTGGCTTTAGATAAACTAGGTGATGTAATAGGAACAGACAGTTACTTAGGTGGTATGTTAGGTGCTTATAATGAGTTTGATCCTTTAGGAGACTTTGCTCAACAAACTATGTACGGTATGAATGATCAAGCCAGACAAGAATATCTACGACAGGAGTCAACAAACCCTGATTGGCAGATGATGTCTGAGGCTGATAGAGTATCTTTAGCCCGTAAACCTCAGTTAGATAACCAGCTACCTAACGCCTACATAGGCGGTGGTCAAGGTCGTCCTAATGAAGCCCAATTAAATGCTATGCGACCATCAAACATATCTGAATCGCAGTGGGCTGGTTTACCTGTACAGATGAAATCACAAATAGCGCAGTCAAGCGGTATGATGGGCAGTATGGGTGGTGGTGGAGGTAGTAATAATAATGTTACTGGTGGTTATTCATCAGGAAGTGGTACAGGAGGAGGTTCAAGCGTGGCTGGAAATAATGGTCAGTATTTTGATGGAGGTTACACAGGTAGTGCGGTAAATCAATTATCACAAGCCCGTTCACCTCGCGGTATGGAATTTGGTAATATCTATGGTAGAACTAAATTTAATCCCCTTACGGGTCAGTTTTCGGAAGAAACAGCCCCTGAGTACGCTCAGTTCCAGCAGGGTCTTTTAGGGCAGCTTCAGGGCTCTCAGGAAGCCTATCAGAGCTTTGATCCCAATGATGCTGCCTCAGAGTACCTACGTGGCGTAAACGCCATTAGAGAGCCTATGAGAGAGCAGCAGACAGACTCTGCATTGAGTCGTCTAATACAATCTGGTAAACTAGGATCTACGGTTGGTACACAAGCTTTAGCTCAACTAGAAACAGAGCAAGAGAACCAACGGTTCCAAGAGGGTGTACAGGCGCAGCAGTATGGTGAAGCAGCACAAGACCGTATGTTACGTAATCAAGCTGGTCTGTTTGGTCTTTCTTCTCAGGTAGCCGCAGAGCAATTTAAACCACAACAGCAAGCACTTGGTTCTGTACCTATGCTACAACAAATCTATGGATTTGCACAAGAACCTCAGTTCCAACAGTCATTAGCAGAGCAAGGTATTTCAGCACAAGCTAGTGCTAATAATACATCAAACTGGATGAATCTAGGAACTTCAGTTTTAGGTACTGATGTAGGTCAAGATTTAATTAGTGATGCTTGGGGCTGGTTAACTAGCTAATATTAGAGACACGGAGTAGTAACACATGGCAGGATTATTTGGCTCAGGCCCTTCATCAAACATTTTACAAGTAGTACAAGGTTCATACGATAATATGCTCAATGCTGAAAGGCAGAAGGGTGTTTCTATGACAGCAGCTATGGGTGCTTTTGGACAAGCCATAAGCCCTAAAGCAATCGGTATGAATCAATTTAAGAATGATTTTAAAGACGCAGATTGGACTAAGCCAGAAACATATCAGAAGGCAGGTCAACAGATAATGCAGTTTGATCCTAATGGCGGTCTAGCTATGATGGATAAAGGCAGGGCTTTAGCGGCTTCTTTAGCACCTAAAGAACCTGTTTGGCAAGAAATTAAAACAGAAAATCCTGACGGTTCTTCTACCACTAAGTATGTAGATATGAACACGTATCAGGGACAGACCTATGACTCAGCAGCGCCTCAAGTTGCTGACGAATGGAAGCCTCAATCAAGAACAGTAGACGGTGTAACAGTAGAAGGAGTGTTCCTTGAAAGTTCAGGAGTTTGGAAATCTTTAGGTGGAACAGGAAAACCAAAAGATCCTTCTGCTCGTACAATGAAAACCGTAGTAATAGACGGTGTAGACACTGTAGTATCTGTAAGTAATACTGACGCAACAGACGTACAAACAATAGGAAAGGCTCCTGCTACAGCAGAAGGAACTAAAGCAGTAACATTTGGTGAGCGTATTTCAGGCGAAGAATTAAAAAAGCAAGGTAAAGCTTGGGCAAAGGCAGGTGTTTCTTATTCTTTAAAGAGCAACGGTGAATGGAAAGCTTACGATCCTAAAAAGGATAGCGAGGGTAATGCACAACAAACATACACTCAAATGAGTGGTGACGACATGAACAAGAAATATAATACAGACTATTACACAGCAGATAGAATGTATGAAATAGGAAGTCTAGGAGGTGTGAAGTTATTACCTATACCTACTGAAAAAACTACTACGGCCCCTAAGCTAACTACTAGAATACAAGAAGCCCAATTCATACATCCAGACGATACTGTTAAACAACAAGAGTATGTTTCAAACCAAACTAAGATACAAGAGGCAGGAGAGGCTGCTGGTACTAGCCCTATGCAAAACGCTCAATTCCTATATCCAGATGATGTAGCTAAACAACAAGAGTATGTTCTTGAACAGACTAAAATAAAAGATGTTCAGAAAGGGACTAAATCTTTTTTAAGCACTTTAGATCCTGATAACTTTACTGTTTCTTCTTTGTCTGACTACATGGAAAGCATAACAACAGACAAGCCAAGTGGGGATACTAACTTATTAGTCAGGTATGAAGAATTATCAACTAAGGCAGAAGAGTCTTTAATTGAAGCACAAGACTTAGCTCTTATTTCTAGACGTAAAGCGGAATCTACTAGGCGACTAGCTTCAAATCCTGATGTTATAGCATCCATGAGTTCTGGTGCATGGGCTAACTTCCAAGAAGGTCTAAAATCATTTTTAGGTACTGAAGACGCAGTTACTGAATTTAGAACTGAGTTTACTCGTATAACCAACTCTCAGATTATTGGATCTCTTCCTGCTGGCCCTGCTTCTGATAAAGATATTGCATTAATAGCGGAAGGTTTTCCATCGGGTAGTTCAGACCCAGTAGTGTTGACAAATTGGCTAGAGGCTTTTGCGAGACTTCAAGACGCAGATGCTACTTACAACAAGTTTAAGAGTGGTTACATCTCTAAAAATAATAATACAAAAGGAATGCTACAAAATTGGGATAAGTTTATAGGAGTGCCTGAGCCTATGATAAACAAATATAAGTCGGCAATAGCAGATCCTAAGATAAATAACAAAAGTGTAATATCTGAATTTAGAAAGAAATACGGATTTAATCCAGAGGGGTTAATTTAATGTCTCAAAGAGATTTAACACCAGACTATTTTAATATGGATTCTACGGCTGTTAGTCAAGAGGGAGGCAAAGAAGACATACCTCAAGGATTCTTTTTATCAGCTACAGAAATTGCAGCTATAGAAAATGAGAAAACTAATCAAGCAGATGTTCCTCAGTTACCAGATCCTAATGCCCCTCAACAACCTATACTTCCTTCAGAAATGTCACCTGAAGAACGGTTTGAATCGTCTTATCGTTCGCCAGATGAAGTTGTTCTTGATGAGTTTAATAGGTTTGCAGATAGCTACGGCCCTGCTGGAATGGCGAGGGACTTAGTAGCAGACGCTGTATCAGTTATTGGTTCTATCAAAGGTGTGCAACAAGGGGTAAAACTAGCAGAACCTCTTAAACACCCTGTAGCTAAATTAGCTGTAATAACTACTACGAGTGCTATATCAGCAGGATTAGGTCAGTTTGCTGGAGAGGTAGCCGAATCTGCTTTAAAAGATGAAGATTTTAATTATCAGGATGCCTATGATCAAAGCGCAGAGTCTGCCCAATGGGATGCGGCAGGTAATTTACTATTAGGATCTTTTGGTGTTATTAGTGCAAAAGTTATAAAGAAAAGCGGTCTAGATATTAGTGATGCTAAAAAAGCAGCTCAGGCTTTATTTGAAAAATATGGCACTACGTTAACACGCTATCAGGCTTCTGGGACTTGGGGCGCTAAGTTAATGGAAAATATAAGTCTAATTGGTTTGGACTTAACTAAAAGCGTAAAGAAAGTAGAGATGGCTCAAAGAGAAGCCCTGTCTAAAGAAATGGATCTTTTGTTAGATGGCCCTTCTATTGAAGGAATGGGTCAAAAGATAATTGAATTACACGCTGGAGCTAATAAAGGATTAAGTGACGAGTACGGTGCTGCTCTAAAAGCTATATTAAAGGACGTTCCTTCTGAATCTATTGATTTAAAAGGTTACAATGCGTGGGCTAAGAATAAACTTACACAAGAAGCAGGTACTCAAAAAGTAGGTGCGGTAGCAGACACCAACGAGTTTAAAGCTAAGGTAAACTCTTTACTCGGCAAAAACAGAGCCGTTGTTTCTTTTGAAGACGTTAGTATACAGCTTAAAAAGATAGGCGATATAGCTCAACAGGCCCGTAAGTCTGGAGACTCGGTAGGGGCTAAATATGCTGGAGATGCTTTTGAGCAATTAGAAGGGGTTATGTTAAGCGCGGCTAATAAGCTAGGATCTACTTATGGAAAAGATTTAAAGGTTTTAAGAAGTTGGTATAAAGGCGCTAAGAAGACTTTAGATTCAGATATTATAAGTGCCGCTATGAATAAGAAACCTAGTGAAATAGGTGAGTTTTTACACGGTTCTCCTGAAGCTATTGAAGCTTTTACTGACTTTATGAGATCGGCAAAAACAAGAAAAAACATAACTAAAAAGAAATCTGATATGTTATTAGATGAAGTTCGTAGGGGCTATCTAAACAGATTAATTCCAATGTCTTCTACTTCTTCTGAGTTAAAAACTTTAAATAAAACATTAAGATATAAGAAACAAAGAGAACTAACTGAAAAGGTATTAGGCCCTGAAATGTTTGGTCGGCTTACTTCTATTTTAGATACTGCTGAGGTAGTAGCAAAACAGTTGGGTGACAGTAATGCTAGATTTAGTTTAGTGGCACAATCAAAGACATCACAAGCTTATGCACAAGTTGGTGGTTTTTTACCTACCCTTGTTGCTGGCGCAGCTACGGCAGGGAGTCTTGTTACGTTACCTGTAGCGACAGCTATAATTATTTCACCTGTTGTTTTAGGTAAATTAGCTTCTAGACCAGCAAAGATAAGGGAATGGAAAGCTTTAACTAGGGTACTAACGAATGCTAATTTAGCTGCTGACTCAACTACTGCTAAAGTTGCTTTGTCTAGATATATGAACTTCATGGACTCTATAAAAGACACTAAGCAAGAGGCCCAGATAAATAGAAAGTTAGCTGAAGAACAAAGAACAGCAGCACGATAAAGGAATGAACTAATGTTAGAAGAGATGATGGCTCAGTACGAGCGAGGGAAGCAAGAGTTATCTGGGATGTGGTCTTCTATAGATGGTGCTATGATAGCTGCTAAAGCATCTGACGCTCTCAAGAGGGCAGCAGGTACTCCAGAGAATGCTAACATGACACAAGCTATAGAAACGTCTAGGGCTGGCGGTGAGGCTGTCCAGTTAGAGGCTGGTCTGTTTGACGACACTATAGCCGACACGGTAGCGCCTGATCTAGAGGCAGAAGCAGTAGAAGTAGATTCTGGTCTTAGCTTAGTAGATAAAATTATATCAGATTTTGATAAATCAGAAGGTATATTTAAACATAAGAGTGTAGAAGGTGGAGCAGACACTATGCCCTATGGACTAAAGGAGGGTATGGCAGATTTAAACATGGCAGACTTTACTGGCTCTGATGGAGTAGTGGATTATAAATCGGCAGCAACAAACTTAATTAATCAAAGAATAGGACAGCTTCAGAGCTCCTACCCTGAGTTTGATGATATGCGTAGTGGCTTACAGGAAACATTGGTTAGCACTGTATGGAATCAAGGAATGTCAGGCGCAGACGAACTAAAGAAAAGTCTTAATGCTGCTATGGATCTTACAGGTGAGGATCAAGTCGAGGCTGTACAGTCTAGCTTAAAGAATCAGTTATTAGATGGGGTGTCTACTAACGACCCTAAAGACGGTAAAATGAGGCCGTTAGGCGGTCTTATAGCGCGTAAGGCAGCAGACTACAATATGGCTGCGGAATCCTATGGGTTTACTCCTATTTCGTCTTGGAAATTAGAAAAGGACGTAGTTAAGGAGGGAGGTAAAACATACAGGGAAAAGGTCACTTACTTAGACGCAGAAGGTACTGAAATAATGTCCCACCGAAAGCAGAGTAATAGACATAGTAAGTCAGTTACTAATGAGGGATCTCTAAACTAAATTTTAGGCAAATAAAAAGGCCCCTTAGATTTCTCTTTGGGGCCTTTTTTGTTTACTTTTTTCTATTACCTACATTATCTTCTAACTCTATGAGAAGGTCTATGTAATGTTTGATCTTCTCTAGATCCTCTACACCATTCTTATAACGCCATCTAGATATATACTTTATGATACTACCTTCGATAAAAGACAGGTTGTTAGCGTGAATGTACTCAATAGGCTGAATACCCCCCAGTTGATAGTGGCTACCTCCTACTTGAATGTCTAATGATGAATTAGGTTCCATCGTCAAAATCTCCTCGCTCTATAGCAATCATTAATTTATCGTCAAACCTCTCTAACAACTCTTCAGCAGAAATACATAATATCTCAACTAACAGGTCTATATCGTAGTCTCTGGTTATGTCTTCTATTAGTTCCTCTACTGTCTTAGCCATTGGCTGTCTTACTCCATTTATTAAGGGCTTTCATGTCGTCTTGTGAGAACCATTTAATGTCGTGCTTATCGCACCAGCCAGCGTTAGTTAGTTTAGATCCTTTCCGTAGTTTCTGATGAGGTTTAGACCAGACAAAGACAAGTATCTTATTTTCTTTTAACATCTGGTCGTGAATAGCTTTATACTTCTGGGTGTCTCCAGACCTAAAAAATCCTTTGACTTCAATAAAGATATTACCCTTAATGAAGTCTGGATTATAGGTCTTATGGATTATGTACCCCATCTTTTCAGATTCGTACTCCCATTCAGATAAACCTAAAGCTACCCTAGCTTCTAGTTTACTTCGGTACTTTGGCAGTTGCTTTTTTGACATCTGGAGTATCCTTTAATAACGCCTGTACCATTTGACCTGTACCGTCAATAAAAGGGCTGCCATGTAGTGCCCATCCTAGATTCAATAGTATATTAATCTGCTCTTCAAAACGCTCAGATCGGGGAGTCTGTACTACTTTAAATTTTACACTCATGTTACTTAGTCTCGGTTATTTCAATTACTCTAGGTAAACTCCAAACTTCCGTTAGGAACTTAGGGCCTGTACTATACAAGAAAGTCCTTAATTCAGGGTAGCAAGTATGCTTATAAGGACAGTAAGAGCATTGTGTAGATAACTTCATATTCCCACTTTTACCATCTGGTACTGGGTAGCTACATGGCTCAGGCATTTCATCTTTAGATACAATATCTTTTAAGTGAGTGATCCTGTCCTCAATGCTTTCACCTTCAGTCAAGTCTATCATTGCTAAGGCTAAATGTCCATTGCCTTTGTCCATAGCAAGCCAACCACCTTCTTTAACGCCAAGCCCTGCACCATAGCCTTTTAACTGATCTACATAACCGAATGGATCATCAAATTCTACAGTGTTATCCTTGAACTTTTTAAAGGCGTAACTGGAGGCAGATTTAACGTCTATAAGTTTACCATCAATAGTACAGTCCATAGAGCCCTTGACCCCGTTAACTTCTACCTTATCTTGTTCATTAGCGACTGTATGACCCCCTAGACGTACTAACAATAAGACTAACTCTTCTATTACATGACCATATAGGAACTTAATCAACGTAGAGGGCTCTAATTCCTCTTTAGGGTAGTCTTTGGAGTTAAGCCATACCTGTCTATCAGGTTTGCCTACGGACGACATACGCAAGCGTGTGGAGTCTCCCCTCTCATCAAACAATGACTTAAATACAGCCTCCTTTACGTTAGTCCCGAACAGATCAAATATCGCATCAACATCTACGTCTGGATCTGCTTTACTATTTTTGACTACCGAATAAACGTCTTCTATTAATGTGTCTAATGTTTTCATTTGCACCTCTCAAAATAATTTAATGCTGACTTAACTGCGGCTACACTATCGCCAAGTAAACCTAGTCCTTTATTACATCTACTACAAAGTAATCCTCTAACCTTGTTAGTTAGATGATCATGGTCTATACATAAAGATTTACCCTCATCTACAAAACAGATACCGCATAGATGGTTCTGGTCTTTAAGCATCTCTTTATATTTCCCCATAGTTAGATTAAATTTATCTAAGCTAAGTTTTAGTCTGTAATCTTTTCTACAGGACTTACAGGTTCCTTGCAGCTTGTCTTTTTTTGTACCGTCTTTATCGAAACCTCTTATGGGCTTCGTTATGTCACAGCTAGTACATAGTTTAGTGGCACTCATACCAATTATTCCCTATCTTAGATTCACCGTCCAACGGGCAGTTCATATTTAAAGCTACACCAGCATTAATGATAGCTTCTACAGCCAATACTCCAAAGCGTTCTGAGTGTGCCTCCAGCACTTGAGTCTGATACTCATCGTGAATGTTACCTACAAAAGTAAAGTCTAGTTTTTCTTCCTTTGCGCTGTTGTATAATAACACAAGTGCCTTTTTCATAACAATCGCCCCTGCTGACTGTAAGAGAAAATTAGGGGCTGAGTGTTCAGACCTAACCCAGATTTTACGACCGTCCAAGCCCTTTAAATATCCCCTGTTAGAAGCTTTCTTAATCTTAGTAATTAAGTCAGCTAGTGAAGGAATGTTATTGAATAGAGTGGCCTTTAGCTGCTTACCTTCTGCGGCAGATCCATTGATTATAGTGCCCATCTTAACGTCACCAGCCCCGTAGCAAAGAGCATAAATCATCGTTTTGGCCTGATCTCTAGAAGGTAGTCCAGCCATCTCCTGATTGTAGGAATGTATATCACCGTCTATAATCTGATTGATGTACTCTTCATCATTCATGTAGTGGGCGAGCATTCTCAATTCTAGGCCAGAAGCGTCACAACCAACTAGCTTATACCCTTTGGGCACTATCCAGCACTCACGGCACTCTTTACCATACGGGCTGTATGATGCAGGGACTTGGGCAACATTAGGGCTGCTATGGGTCATACGGTTTGTTTGAGCGCCTATAGCATTAACGTAGCCGTGTACTCTGCCATCGTCTGCTACAGACTCTACCCAACTCAGAACCATTCCTACGCGCTTCTGGAGTAATAGAAACTCTTTGATCATCACTGCTTCAGGTATGTTTACATCTTCTAATACTTTCTCGTCTATCTTGGGTAAGCCTGTCTCAGTAAACTCAGTAGGCTTCCAACCAAAGTGGATCAAGTAACGTCCTATCTGTTGGCGACTACCTAAGTTAAAGATAGGGTATTCAAAGACACCATAACTGCCTTGTGAGTTATGATGAAAGCCTTGATCTCTATGCTTACCCATGATCGCTGCTTCAGTACCGTCTTTCTTTAGTGGGTTCTTAGGGTAGTTCTTTTCTACCCATACTGGCAGAGGTGTAAAGCGTTTACGCACTGTAGCTTCTGCATTCATCATGCTCTCTTTGAGTTCAGCTAACAATATAAAGGCTTTCTTTTCGTCCAGTAACCAACCACTACGGGTCTGTTCAGCTATGATTTTATGTACGTCCATCTCTAGTTGGATAGACTCTACAGAAAAATCCTTAACTTCTTTGAGTAGCTTACGGTAGGTGAATAAGTTTACTTCAGTATCAGTAATGCAATATTCTAACATCTCATCACTATAATAACTGAAGTCAGTGAATTTACCTTTTGGATAACCTAATCGCACTCCCCATGATGCTAGAGAATGCCCACCTTGACGCGCTGGATCTGCAAGTCTAGACAAGACTAGGGTGTCGGTTAGTTTAATGTTACTAAAGTCAATACCTAATAAGCGTTCCAATACAGGTATATCATAACCTAGTATGTTGTGGCCTATTATCTCAGTAACATCTAACAGATCAGTCTTTAACTGGGCTAGATTATTGACGTACTGGTTAGACGTTTTAGTATTAATGTCTAAGGTGACTACACACCATATCTTGTCTGGATTAAAGCCATTAGCTTCGATGTCCAGAACTATAGATTTAGAAGTCATAGTTACTTGTTTCCTGTATTATTGGGGCCTGACCAGCCTCTAATCGGCTAGTGTCTGAGTTATAGAACAACCAGCCACCTACGCCTGTATTACCTGTCCTACGACATTTAACTAGCTGGATCTTAGTACAGTTCCTAGCATACTCATCTTCAGCTAATTTGTCACGGCTTAATAGGATAGTGTTGAATGCAATCTGGTTAATAGATCCTGATCCTTTCATATCATATTCGTTTACATCGTGTGCATCCTTAGCACTCGGCTTACGCATATGACTAACTACAATGATACTGACTCCAGTTTCTTTAGCTAGTTTAAGGCACTTATCCATAAAGGCATCTATGGTTCCATTCTCATTGGAGGTCACAGCAGCCTGTAGAGGGTCTAATATTAGAACATCACAGTCTAGCCCTTTAACCATGTAACGCATCTTAGAGAACAGTTCATCAGCCTCTAGAGCCCCTTGATGGTCTAGTATGTGTAGCTTATCTGTATCTGCTAATTCCGAATACTTCTTGTGTAACTGATCGTAGTCACGTTCAGGTTGTGGCACATTAGATATATTCTGACCGATATGTACTGATATTAATTTCTCTATCGTTTCACCTACATCAGCCTCTAGGAAAATACAGCCTATACGCTTATTAGACTCCATCAGCATATCGTAGACTAGGTTATACACTACGGTACTCTTACCGATAGACGTTAACGCCCCTAGTACAGTAATTTCACCAGCCGCAATACCGCCATTCATCATGGCGTTTAATGAACCGAATGCTTTAGGTAGTGGCGTGACTTCTTCAGTACCTCGCTTTACGAATAGATCCCAGTTACCTACATCAGACAAAGAGACTACACCAGCAGGTCGATGAGGTTTAGCAGACCACCAGCACTCGGTAAACTCTTTTACTTTACCTCTCGTCAACATCTCGGAAGCATCTTTAAAAGGCATCTGCATTACTTTGACTTTGTTAGGTGAGAATAAGTCTACGATATTCTTAGTCGCGTCTAGTCCTGCATCATCTTGATCCATACACAGTATGACACTATCAAACGACTCCAGAAACTCAAGTGATTCTTTGATCCCCTTCACCGCACTACCTGAGCCGTTCTTTAAGCTCACTACAGGCCATTTACCGTGAAACATAGAGCTAACTGCCAGTGCGTCTAGCTCACCTTCAGTGACCGTTATATAGCGTCCACCAGCACGACCCTCAAATACATTCTGACCGAACAGTCCTGCATCCCCTAGATTACCACTGCAAAAGAATTGCTTATACTTAGTTACCCTTGTCTTCAAGGCCACAATCTTATTGTCGCTGTTGTAGTACGGGTAGTGGTGTTTAGTGATATCTCCTTTAGCGTCATACTCTATCGTAACGCCAAACTTGTCTAAAATATCTTGGGATAACCTGCGATCTGGTATAGAGCCCCTAGTGCCTTTGATTAGATCCTCCTGCTTTACCTCTTTACGCGGAGGTGTAGGAACTACTGTTGATTGATTGTGCATTGATTCCCCTGCTTTAATGAAGTGACCACAGCCTACAGAGTAGCAGGTAGCGTGACCATCTTTATACTTAACTAAATTATCTTTAGATCCACACTTAGAGCATGGGCCTCTACTGTCTACTTCTGAGTTACCTGCCGAATAGTTGATAGCCATTTATCGTGATCCTCTTTTGTTAGGTAGTGTGTCAATAAGTTAATGATTGCTGCTAGGGTAACTCTGTCGTTATCCCTTTCCTTAGTGGTCGGATACCACCCTCTATCCTCTACCGCATGGTCTAGGACGTTATAGTAATTCTTTAACTCAGATATTACCAACTCTTCGATCTGCTGATCTGTTAGGTTCATAGATCCTCCAGCCTAAGCTTTAACTTAGCTATCATATCCTCATTGTATGCTACAAACTGACCACCTCTTCTAACACCCTCTTCATAGTTTGTTATTTCCGTTTCGATCTTAGTACGGGCTTTAGACTCTGCAATCTTTTCCTTTAGTGATTTATTTTTCAATGTCTTAATCATTAATTCAGTCATGTTTATAAGGCTCTCATTACTTGGTTTATTTTTTCTTTTCTTTGACTATCAATTTTACCGTACAAATCATTGTATGCGATAGCTGAAACGATAGCACTCTGGCCCCTATGTAATAACTTGGCGCAGTTTAAGTAAGAAACTCCTAAAACTCGTAAGGCTACCAGTTTGTCTAATTCATAAGACGACCAATACACTTGAGGGCCTCTGAGTTTTTTATTCTCTTCTTTAGGTTTGATTTCTTCAGTTCTGAAACTTGCAGGAATCTTTGGTTTGAATATTAAGCTCATAATCTAATTGCTCCAATACTTTGTTCATATAGTCTTCATATAATAGGTTGAGGTTAGCGTCCATCTCTTTAGGTTCGATAGTGCTTTTCCTGTAGGCTTTTTCATACTTAATGCGAGCATCCTCTACGGGATCATCTTTGATTGTATTCATATCATATCCTCTTTGGCACATAGGGCTGCTGCCTGTACCTCTTCAGGGCCCCATGTAGCTTCGTTGTGAGTGTATAACTCATCACACCACACTTTCTTATAATCGTTCTGAGGCAGTGTGCCACAGCCAGCTAAATAGACTACCATAAGTAATGTCAATAATCGTTTCATCTAGCCCCTCCCCATGACTTCATCGTGTGCCATTTGCTGTACAAACTCTGAGTTGTCATTGGTTAACTCTTCTAACTGATCATCCGATAATGGATTCCCGTTAGCGTCTGTTGCTTCTGAAATATAAGCATCTACAAAGTCTGGATAATCATCCATGCAAATACCGTCTATTACTACATCTCTTAAATCATATATATTCATTTTATTATCCTCTACTTAGTTACAAACAATACGATGTCTTCACCTGTCGTTAGGCTAGACACTGGGATAGCTACACCATTTTCAGGTGGTGGCTGTGAACCTACATACGTCCATGATTTACCTGCTGCCAAGTCAGCCTTAACAGCACTGACAAACTCAGGATTATCTAACGTGAACATTGCACTAATTAACATCATACCTATAAACATACGTTACCCCTTTAAATCATCTAGTTCATTACATACTGCGGTCAGAATATCATCATCGTCAATATCATCAAACGACCCTATGCTCAATACTTTTTCGATGTACCATTCTACTTCAGGACACTCGGCTGGCTCTTCCATACTAGCTGGAATATAGCCACCACTTACAGAAACAACTACTCTCAGTTCCCATGACTCGACTTCTAAATCAAACGTGTATTGACTAACCATAATTACTTACTCCTTTAAATCATCTAATTGTGACAATGCTAAGTTGTAGCAGTCACTTCTAAACATAAACCCGTTTGATGGATCTACATCATCTTTAAACTTCTTAACTGCCAATGTGTAATATAACTCTTTAGGGATAACCCCTGCAAAGTATAGAACTGACAAGTCACTCTTTATACGGGTAAATGCGTAATAGTCACAATTCTGTTTTGTGTTGATTGCATTTACTGAACATTCATAATGAGGCTGTGGAATAGACCTGCATTGTTTAGACTTAACATCCACTGTAGATCCGTCTTGCATTATGAGGTCGTAATCGTAGGTATTAGCCTGTTTCCAGCCTAAGTGGTCTGATAGTACCACCTCTCCTAGAAAACCGATTACATTGCCCTTACCTCGCGTTATAGAGTTCTTTAAGACACCCATCTCTTCAGACATATCTTGTGCCCGTTTTATTTGTTCTTTAGTTGTTATGATTGTTTGCATTTTCACTTTCCTTTAGAGACAAAAAAAAGCAGTTTTACATCTTACTCAGGATGTTTGTCGGGTAACTCCACACGACCGTAAATCGTGTATTTACCTCACGCTAGAAGTCGGTAGTCTCTTCAGCGCTGTCAAATGCCAATGGAATATCACCTGTCCCCATCTCCAGCACTTTAATTCGATTAGCGTATGTAGCTAATCCATGCTGAGGGTGGATATTACCATGTTTCCACTGCACTCTTACTTTAGTACCTCGCGGTAACTCTTCAGTCATAGACATAGCCTGACCGTTATCGTCCAAGACATCAATACTATATCCAGACTTAAACTTTCGTTGTGCCACACCCTGATAGTCTTTAATGATAACGTCTAAAGCCGATAACTTAGCAGCCTCTTCTGCATCCATACACAATGTAACATTATATCCAACGTCCTGACCCTGATACTGGTCTTCTGTTAAGACATGACTAAATGCGATATAACCTTCTGTTACTGATAGACTCATAATTAATTACTCTTTTTTAGATTACGTTTTATAGGTCTGAAAACCTATGATTTATTATACCGTATGGGTATCTACCATACAATAGGCCCTAGCTGCTCTTCGGTGAAACTTCTTTATAATTATTTAAGGATTATAATAAAGTTTAATACTGAAGAGTGCCTAAGTGCTAAGGAACTATTTTGAGTTTAGCATATATCATTCCATTAATAAATAGTCTGATTCTGTAATTTCGGTGTAAAGTTCTATTTCAATAGTATCGTCTAGCATTTCATCCTCATCAATACTGTCATCATCGTCATAAAATTGTGCGTCTTGTTTTAGACATTTTCTGCACAATTCAATATCCTCATCATCTAGTAATAGCCTGTCACATGATTTGCATTTCATAGTGTATTTACCTCTAATGGTTTAGAACAATAATAAGTCGTCTAAATCTAAGCCCGACTTAATAGCAGCATCCCTAGCCTTATCTGCGGTATGGAAATTTACATACTCATACATGGATTTTGCATTTGTATTGTACCATTTATTAGACCAGTATTCCTGATCCTGATATAGCTCATGTAATGCTAATTTACTCTTTAGAGCCTCTTTAGTCTCGTATATATCACTACTCTGGCCTTGTGTTTCGTCCTGTCTAGCGTACCTCAACTGGTCTAGTAAGTAATCCCTTTCCTGCTCATCTATTACTATTTTACCTTGCTCTGAAACTAATATAACATCGCCCGTTTCACGATCAATTTTAAATTTTAACATTTTATTCTATCCTCTCAGTTGGTATGCGTTCTATCTGATCCACTAATTTTGAAGACATATCAATAGCTTTGGTTATTTGTAGTAACTCATCTGCAATAGCCTTGTCTTCAGGTGATGCTTTTAACTTACGTTCAGTGCGCCAATAACTGACCCGTAATAGGTCTAGGGCCTGATATGAATATTCTTTAATAACCTCTTTTTTTATGACCATTTTAATACCCCATGCCTTGTCTTAATTTCATACGTTTCTTATACCCTATGCTTTGATAGCGGCATAAGGCGATATAGTCGGTGGTGGAGTAGACTTTGGAGTCTAGCAGACCTGCTATATACCAGTAAAATGAATCCTCATTAGAAGGCTTTATTAAGCGTCTAAACGCACTGTCTTTTAATATGGTTTTTTTCATATCGACCACCCCATTAATACCCCTGTAATTAAAGCGAACCAAAGTACGCCACCTGTAATGAACAATAATACCTCTTCAGGGTCTATTGTCTTAATCCATTGTTTAATTTTAAGCATTTTTTACCACCACTTCTAAGCTTGTGAATTTATAGACTTTAGGGCCACTAGAAAATCTAACTAGCACTTGGCCCGTGTCTCTGTTTATCGACCCTATTATACCATAGGGATTATTGCCGTATTCTAATTTTACTACATCACCTGCGCTATAGTCGTTTAAATTGTGATTTTTCATAGTGTATTTACCTCTTCTTTAAATTGATATTGTGCCATCTCTTTTTCTAGTTCAGGCATGGGCCCTTCTATATAAATTAAGTTTGACGTTAAGGGGTCTAGCTTATAATACTGACTAGGCCCTCGCCCTCCATTAAGGCCGATGTAGACTTCGTTTTTAGAAGTAATGGATAGGGTAGCGGCTAACTCGTTAAACGCTTCTAAGGTCATTATAGAGGGCATTATGAGGGTATCCTGTAATTAATATACGTTTCAGTGTGTTTAGGCGTTAAATTACGGTATTTGACAATTTGCCTTAATGACCGTTCACCCCTCTCTAAACGCAGAGGGTCATTGCTTTTTTCATAGTGCCAATCATGTTTTGTTAGTAATTCTTTATAGTCTGATAGTTTCATTTTTTATACCTCTTTTTTTGTTAGATTGTGAGTATGTAATGTTTTAGCGTATATGCCGACTAAAATAGGCCCTTCGTCATATAGGTAAAAATTGTGATTAATAATAGCCTGTTTAACATTCTGTTTAATAGGGGCATATTCAGGCCCGACAATATCATACATCAAACGATATGCGGCTTTAATACTGCTAGCCACTTCAGTCTTCCCGTCACTAGACGATATTAAAAATACAGTCTTCATTTTTTATTGTCCTTTGTTGTTATTAAATATTTTATCTACAATAACGCCACCTAAGACCATGCAAGTTAATGCAATATAGGCGTTATCTGTAAACACAGAAACTAGAACAAGGGCGATAAACGCCCCTGTAAAAAATCTAATTATAATCATAAGCTACCCTTTTGCGTAATTCATCATAAATCGAATACGTTCTAATCGTTTAGCCCCTTTTAGGCTCGCTATGTTACCTAGCCAGAGAGCCACATCTGAGCCTCCAGACGAAACACCGCACCATATACCCTTATTAGCATGGGTTCCGTTTTTACCTGCGGTGATCCACTGTCCAGCCTGTAAACCTTGCTTTTGTTCTTTTGTTAACGTCCAAACGTCTATTATTTTTTGATATTTAGCCATTTTACTTGATCCTTTTAATTAATTTATGAGTTCTTTTAACGACCCAAACACAGACCGAAAAACAGACAATCGGTACGCTTAAAATAAGCGCGAGTAATGCCATTGTTTCTATCATCTTAAAATACTGCCTTATCATCTAAGTATACGATACCTTTACGAGTACAGACATCGACCCTGAGAGCCCTCAAACGACTCATAGTGGTTCGAGTGGGCCATTTACGAAGGGTCGTTACATTGGCCCTAGTGGTCTCGGTTTCGTAGTCATAAGTGGCGATATGATGCCCATGCAGGTAGATTAAAGCCTCATCATAATTGGCCCGATACTCGACCCCTGTATTGTCTTTAGACCATACACGGTCTTGGCACTCTATTGCTGTCCACATTTGTTTTTCAATTAAACGCATTATTTTATTCCTTGCTTTAGTTTTAAGTTTACTTCGGTTTATTACATGACACTGCGACTTGCAATGCTATCTAATAAACCCATTTAAAGGGCCTAGAATGCCTCTTAGGGCCCTTTAAATGGTTTAGGGTCAATACCCTATAGGGTCATAATCTTATACACTCTGGAGGGGATTCTAGGGGCTCTGAGGGCCCGCTCATAACTCTACCCCGATCCCAAAACGACTCAAACGCGTCATTGTAATCATCAAAATACTTCGGTATTGAGTCGACTTTACTACCGCGAATATAAACCCAAGTGGCGTATTTACGAGTGTAGGTGTGGACTAAAACGACCCAGATGACCCCATCACAAAAAGAACTAGTCATCAGTAAATCAGCACCGTTTAATTTTACATTTTCTGTAATTTTATCGTATGTAGTTTTCATTTTTTAAACCCCTCAAAAGAATAGACATAGGGGTCTTCTATAAACCCCTCTTCGTAAAAATAGGTCAATGCCCTTTCCCTAGCATCTAACAGACAACCAATATGGAAGTCGTTAAAAGTGTCCGTTAAATGGCCGTTTTTATAGGCATAAAATATAACACTACCAGACCAAGTAATTTGGTGCAGGTCTTCGGTTTCTATTTCAAAAGTAGTATAAGTTTTCATTCGTCACTCTCCATTTCAGATATTGTATAGCCCTCTTCTTTACCTGCTAAAATAACGTGATTAACTAATTGAGTCCAAGTAGTAAACCCCTGAGACCCTAAATACATTTGGCTTAACTCTTCACCATCAGCCCATTCGCCTTCCATATTAACGGTCGCATATTCTGACATCTCGCCATAACAATCTATGTTTTTAATTGTAATCATTTTGTAATCTCCTGATTTTCTTTTATTGCTTCAAAAACCGCGCGATCTTGATAATCCCCGTCTCGTTTCATATACGACTCATTAGAGTCATAATATCGCATTATGTGACTCTCACAAAACCACTCTAAACAAGGAATGGTGATGACATAATCTAAACCGCGCGAATCATCTTTAAAGTATACGATATGATTTAGTGATTCCGTAATGGGACAAATAGAGTCGCCAATAATTGCAGCCTCTATTACTTGCTCGCAGTCATAAAAACGACCCGTGTTAAAACTAGTATAATTTTTCATTTTGTACTCTCCAAAGGGGCCCAAATGGGCCCGTATAAGGTTTAAAGGTTAAACGGTGGCGTATATGTTACCCGTCTTAAAAGATTGCGTGTAACAGCGATCTAAGGGGATAGAATCGACTTGTTTAAACTCGCCTATATCTACCTTAGTCTCATCAGAATTGAATAAACGAGCGCCGCCATAGGCCGAGACCCTTAATACTGCATCCTGATCATATAGATCAAAGGCTAGACGTTTAAGGCTAGTAAAACCCATGCCAGCATCCCGTAAAGTGATCATGTAAGATTGCTCGCGCTCGCCTTCCCATGACCCCTCGCATACTTCATATTTAAAGCCCTTTAATTCTAGATAATACTCGAATTCTTTACGGGCCCTATGCAGTTCTAACTGGGTCTTGTTTGGACGGTCTGTACTCATAATGATTTTAGTCATCTTAATTCACTCCTAAATAATTAATGTTACACGGTAAAATATCTGCATTTAAATAGCTAGAAAAAGCTAGTGCTATGTCGTCCTTATCGGTCATATCGTTATTAGTAGAGAACCACTCCTGACCACAACCATCTGCACAACAGACTGCAAATAGATCAAAATCACCGTGATACTCTACTCTATAATTAACCCCGTCTACTACAGTAGTGGCTAATAATTCTAAATTATTTGTCGGTTTGTTTTTCATAATTTAATTACTCTTTTGGTTGGTTTAACTTTAAAGTGACTCTAATAAGGGGATTTATTAAAGCCACTATAAAGGTAAACAAAATTTAATTCTGCGCTTCTTGTTACACTCGAACGCCCGACCATTAAGGCCGTTACAGCCCACCGATGAGGCTAGACTAGATCCAATCTTTAGGGGCTCTAGATGGGTCGGTTAAATCCCATACATCTATATTAACAGGTCTAATAATTAAATAATTCTAAATGCGACCCCTACAGACCTAAACGCGACACCGCTATAAAATACTTAATTTAGGTCTATTTCAGACGGGTCTGAGTTTAAAGACACAATCACCCCTCAAAAATAATATTTTACCTATAAAGGGTCTACGTGCGCGTAGCAATAACCGTGCCAACTATTAAGTTAAATTACATCTAAATTAAAAATAGACCTAGACCCCTCATTATTGTATAGCCCTGAGAGCTCGAGAATTGCGATCTAAGGGCTATTTGCTCAAATAGGGGTCAGTATACCTATTAAAGACGAACGCAATTCCACTGGTTATCCATACAGGTTTTTATCCACAGCTTTATACACAGGTTTAACACAGAAAACAGATGGTTTATCCACAGGATATACAGGCACTCTATGCAACAACCATGCCAATTTAATACTGGATACTGAGGGGTTTCAAGGGGTCTAAATACGTGGGCCATAGGCTTTTTCTTTTGTCAATTCTGGGGACATTTGTGACCCGTGAGTCAGGCCGTGACTATTGGGCTGGCTTTAGTCACCTTATGACGCACTGGTCAGACCGTGACTATCAGACACACTATGGTCACATTATGACTATTGGGCTGCCTTTGGTCATTCCGTGACTATTCGGCACTCTCTGGTCATATTATGACTCACAGGTCATGGGGGGGCCCCCTGTGGCTGATGGCTGTAAACGTATACAGGCTCATAGGCACATGGGAAGGAAAACGGGGAAATAAGGGAGAGGGGTATAATTAGGAAGTCAAGCATTAAGTGAATATTTAATAGCCCAGAAGTATCCTCTCGTAGACCAAATGGACTGTATTACAGGGGAAGACTAGATTAGACTTGACTTATGCTAAGAAATATGTTATAATAGTACATTAGTGTCTTAGGGACGCTTTAGAGTAATACTTTAAGAGTTTACAATAATAATAAATATAATAACCAAACTCCAAAAGTATACGGTAAGTATCACACGGGTCGAGCTATGTCACTAAAGTGATAAATCGCAACTACCTGATGTGTATGTCTGTAACTATTAGAATCCCCGTTTAGGCGGTCAAGAATCTAGGTCATCTAATGAGTAAATCAACAGAAGAATTAAGTCCTCGTACTGGAAAGAAGAAGACTAAACATAAAGGTAGTCCATTACTCTATAAGGGTATGCCTCCTTTAAATCCAGCAGGAAGACCTAAAGGAAGTGTCGGTAAGTATACTCAACTCTCTAGAGAATTAATGTCTGAGAGAGGGCCTGATATAGTCAATAAAGTAATTGAATTGGCTATGGAAGGAGATACGACTTGCCTGAAGATGTGTCTGGATCGAATACTACCCCCTAAGAGGGATGTTGAAGTTAAACATGAAGGTGGTCAAGCTATCAACATCACTGTAGCTCAGTTAGGTAATCAAGCTCAGGATGCAATAGAACACGTAGGCGGCCAAGTTATAGAACATAGCCTATCTAAGTCTATCGCTAAGAGTAAGAAGGAAGAGGGCAAGGCATACGATGCTATAGTAGTGTCTGTTCTAGAAGAAGATAAAGATGAGTGATATACAGGTAAGTTTAACTCCTGCACAAATGGAGATATTTAACTCACCCGCTCGTTTTAAAGTAGCAGCGTGTGGTAGACGTTTCGGAAAGAGTTACCTTGCAGCGTGGACGTTATTGATTAAAGGTCTAGAGTCACAAAGCAAGGATATATTCTATATAGCCCCTACCTTTCAACAGGCGAAAGACATTCTATGGGGACTGTTGAAAGATTTGGGTAGAGATGTGATAAAGTCTACTCACGAGAATACAGCTACAATAACCCTAATAAATGGTAGAAAGATATACCTGAAGGGTTCAGACAGACCAGATACACTACGAGGTGTAGGTCTGGCTTATGTAGTGATGGATGAATATGCTTTTATGAAGCCCTCTGTATTTGAACAGATCATCCGACCTACCTTAGCTGACGTTAAAGGTGAAGCTCTATTTATCGGAACACCCGAAGGGCGTAACCATTTCTATGATCTATACGTAGCTGCACAAGACGATGACGAGTGGGAAGTATTTAGTTTTAACTCTACAGATAACCCACTAATAGATCCTAAAGAAATAGAAGTAGCTAGAAGGTCTATGTCTTCACAGGCATTCCGTCAGGAGTTTGAGGCTTCATTTGAATCATTCTCAGGTGGTATCTTTAAGGATGAATGGTTTGAAACTTCAGAAGAACCTGACTACGGACACTACATAGTCTCAGTTGACCCTGCTGGCTTTGAACAATCTTCTAAAGATAGAGGTAAGTCTGGATCTAAGCTAGATGAAACTGCAATAGCAATAGTTAAAATCTGTGGTGATACGTGGTGGGTAAAAGACATACTACACGGCAGATGGAACATAAAGAAAACATCAGAGAATATACTTAACTCTGCTATAGATAACGAAGCATCTACCGTAGGTGTAGAAGCAGGGGCACTAAAGAATGCAATAATGCCCTATCTAGAAGACCTAATGAGAACACAGGGTCGATGGGTCGTTATCACTGATGTAACTCACGGTGGTAAAAAGAAGACTGACCGTATTACATGGGCTCTACAGGGTCGTATGGAACACCGAAAGATTAAATTTAATAAAGATAGGGATTGGAAGCACTTTGAAGATCAAATGATGTCCTTCCCTAGCTCACAAGTACATGACGACCTACTAGATGCCTTAGCGTATATTGACCAAGTATCAGTAGCAGACTTTACCAACTCTATCGAAATAGAAGATTGGGAACCAATGGATTTAGAGGCAGGATATTAATGATGATGAACGAAGAAGACCAGTTTAAGGGACTAGCCTCTTGGTTGTCTGAACGTCTGGATACGTGGAAGAACCACCGAGATCAGAACTACCAAAAGAAATGGGATGAATACTATCGCCTGTGGCGTGGTATCTGGGCAGAGTCTGATAAGTTACGTGACTCTGAATCTTCTCGTCTAATTAACCCTGCTCTACAACAAGCAGTTGAGTCTACTGTATCTGAATTAGAAGAAGCAACCTTTGGTCGTGAGAAGTGGTTTGATATTAGGGATGATGTCTTAGATGAAGATCCCTCAGACATAGCTTACTTACGTAAGGTACTACAAGAAGACCTAGAGTTAGATGGCGCTAAACAGGCCATCAATGAGGTATTCTTAAATGGAGCTATCTACGGTACAGGAATCGCTAAAGTCTGCGTAGAAGAAAAGACAGAGCGTGTCATAGTAGAAACACAGGTAGAAGGTACGCTAGATGGAACTACAGAGCGTAGGGTAGTCGAAGTAATTAGGATGGCAGTTCCTCTGGAAGCAGTATCTCCAAAAGAATTTATAATTGATCCTGCTGCCTTGTCTATTGATTCAGCATTAGGAGTAGCGCAGGAGGTTATTAAACCCCGTTACCATGTTGTCAAGGGCATTGAAGCAGGAACTTATCGTGATGTTCCATTAGGAGCAAGTAGCACTGGTATACATGACTTTGGATTTGATCCAGAAGATATTGCTGGTGCGGAAGATGATCGTGTTAAGATCACAGAATACTGGGGCCTAGTACCTAAGCGTTACTTGTCTAAGAATGCTGATTTAGGTGAACAGTTTGACTACGACACAGACGAGTTAGTAGAAGCTGTAGTCACATTAGCTAACGATGACGTTGTACTGAGGGCAGAAGAAAACCCTTATTTAATGAAAGATAGGCCGTTTATCTCCTATCAACATGACCGTGTACCTAATAAGTTCTGGGGTCGTGGTGTCTGTGAGAAGGGATATAACCCTCAAAAGGCATTAGACGCTGAATTACGTGGTCGTATAGACGCTCTAGCTTTAACGACACACCCAATGATGGCTATGGACGCTACACGCATCCCTCGCGGAACTAAGTTAGATATTAGGGCAGGTAAAACCATCCTAACTAACGGTGATCCTCGAGCAATCATCCAGCCATTCAATTTTGGACAGCTACAGCAGCATACATTCCAAGAATCTGCTGAATTAGAGCGTATGATTCAAATGGCAACAGGCGCTATGGACTCAGCGACCAGTATGGCAGGAAACGCCCGTAATGGGACTGCTTCTGGTATGTCTATGATGCAAGCAGCCTCAATTAAACGTCAGAAACGTACATTATGTAACTTCCAATCTGACTTTATGATCCCATTCATCAAGAAATCAGTATATCGCAAGATGCAATTTGATGAAGAGCGTTATCCTGTACTAGATTACCAGTTCACGCCTTACTCTACTATGGGTATCATGGCTAAAGAGCTAGAGACAACACAGACTGTACAGTTAATGTCTATGTTACCTCCTGAATCACAAGCATTTAATATGTTATTGTTATCAGTATTTGAAAACTCTAGCCTAAATAACCGCGAAGAGATGATGCAAGCCGTACAGCAGATGATGCAGCCTAATCCAGAAGAACAGCAAATGCAACAGCAAGCAATTCAGATGGAAATGGCAGCTAAACAAGCAGATACAGAGTTAGTAGGGGCTAAGACACAAGAAACATTAGCTTCAGCCTACAACAAGCAAGCAGACGCTGCTCTGAAGGTTCCTAACGACACTGATGCACAAGAGCGTATCTTGGATCTACAGAAGAAAGCGATTGATCTACAGAAGAAGCAAATGGAAGTATCTACACTAGAAACTCAGGTAGTACGTAACATCCCTGAGATGAAACATCTTGAATCTGAAACAATGCTTAACTTAGCTAAAGCGTCACAGGCATTAAACTAGATGAAAGAAGATAAAGAATTTTTTGATGGTCGATACAGACTATTTGAGACAGATGGCTGGCAAGACTTAATAAAAGAACTTGTAGTCATGTCTGAATCTTTAAATCAAGTATCAACCATTAAAGATGAAAAGTCCCTATACGAAGTACAAGGGCAACTGTCTATCCTCAATATGCTGATCACGTTAGAGGAACAGACAAAACTCATCGACACGGACAACTCTATTACATAGGGCCTGTGTCATTTTTATTAACTCCATAATCTATTTGATAGACGGAGAGTACCACTATGGTAAACAACATTGTAGTTGATCCTGTTGAGGATTCACAAGAAATTGTAACTGAAGATTTTTCCTCCCTTGAACAAGGGGACACAGGAGAACAGGAACTGGAAACGGCTTATGAAATGCCTAGTAAGTTTCAAGGCAAATCCATCGAAGAAGTTGTCAACTCCTATTCAGAACTCGAAAAAGAGTTAGGTAGGAAGGGGCAAGAAATCGGTGAATTACGTAAACTTTCAGATGAATTTCTTAAAACTCAAATACAGGCCAATCAACAAAATAATCCTACATCCGCAGATGAAGTACCTGATTTCTACGAAGACCCTCAAGCGGCAATCCGAAGAGAAATAGATAATCATCCTAAGATAAAGGAAGCAGAAGCAATCAATACAAAAAGTCGCAATGACGCGGCTGTTCAAGCGATTGCTTCAAAACATCCAGAAGCTCAACAGACCGTAGCGTCACCTGAGTTTCAGGAATGGATTTCCCAGAGTAAGATTCGCCAGCGTCTGTTTCAAGATGCCAATGCTTACGACTTTGAGGCAGCCGATGAACTACTTAGTACATGGAAGGAACGTGCAATGATCTCCAAGACTCAAGAAGTTAAAACTGCTCAAGGACAATCGAAAGCAAGGGCTCTAACGGCAGGTAAAGCGGAGAGTAGGTCGTCTGGGGACTCTGTTGGAGGTAAGAAAATTTACCGTAGGGCTGACCTCATACGTTTAAAAAATAGTGATCCTTCACGTTATGAATCTCTCGGAGATGAAATCTATCGGGCATACGCAGAAGGACGCGTTAAATAATATTATAATTAACACTGGAGTTAATTCACATGGCATTAGGTACTAATCACGTAACAGGCTCAACAGCAGCCGCCTTTATCCCCGAATTATGGTCGGATGAAGTAATCGCTGGATACAAGAAGAATCTTGTACTAGCTAATCTAGTAACTCGTATGAGTCACGTAGGTAAGAAAGGTGATTCAATTCACATTCCTTCTCCTAGTCGTGGCGCTGCAAACGCAAAAGCGGCAAGCACCCAAGTAGTGCTTAACTCTCCTGCAACCGCAGACATTCAAGTTCTAATCAACAAGCACTACGAATATTCAACTTTGATTGAAGATATTGTAGAGAAGCAAGCATTGTCCTCTCTACGTAGGTTCTACACTGATGATGCAGGTTATGCCCTAGCTACTCAAGTAGACGCTGATCTTTTTGGTCTAGTTCCTGCCTTAAATGGCGGTACTCAATTAGGCGGTGATGGCGGTAGTTCTGCTGCTGACATGACTGACGCTGGTATCCGTAAGTTTATGCTTGTTTTGGACAACAATGACGTCCCTATGACGGGTCGTTCTTTGGTAATTCCACCTGTCGCTAAGAGTGACTTGTTGGGTATTGCACGTTTCACTGAGCAAGCTTTTGTTGGTAGCGGTGACGCTATTAAGACGGGCATGATTGGTAATGTGTATGGCGTAGAAGTGTTTGTATCTTCTGCTTGTCCTACCGCTAGCTCTAACCGTGTAGCTGTTATGTTACACAAAGATGCTTTGGTACTCGCAGAGCAACAGAGTGTTCGTTCACAAACTCAATACCAGCAGCAGTATCTTGGTGATTTGTTCACTGCGGATACTATCTACGGTGTTAAAGAGTTGCGTGATAACGCTGGTGTTAGCATTCTTGTTCCATCAACCTAATCAGTGCGAGGCGCATTGATCTTTCACAAGCTTAACTTAGTTAAGTAGCTGACAAAAGAGGCCCTTGCTACGGTGAGGGCTTCTACTTACTTACAGTAATTAGGAAATTATATGCCCATCTACTCTTATAAGTGCGAATACAATCACGTAACAGATCACTTATGTCCAATCTCAGATCGTAACAATACAAAAGTATGTAAGGTTTGCAGAGCCGATGCTCATATGATTATTACCCCTGTTAAAGTATCTCTAGATCCAACTGATCCAGCCTTTGCTGGTACTTGGATGACTTGGGAACGTAACAGGTCTAAACAAATGAAACAAGAATTACGATTAGAGAAAAATAGGGAGGGCTAGTCTATCTTTGGATTTCCTATTGAAGCTATCACTATGATTATGAGCGTCATAGGAGGCGGTGTAATGAAGATGTGGTCGCAAGGACAGTCTGATAAGGCTGACCAGCAAAAAGCTCTCATACAGCGATTCTCGGCCTCTGAGGACAGTGTACAGTCTGCTAGGGCTTACCAGAACCCAAATGCCCAGTGGATTAGGCGTTTTCTAGTTGTATCCTTTATGGGGATGGCTTGTTTTATTCTCATTGCTCCTGTGTTGGGATTCGATACAGTAGTTCCTGTAGAAGTAACAAGTGGGTTTAAGTTCTTATTTTTAGACTTCACTAATACAGTTACAGAGTGGAGATCACTACAAGGAATGGTTACTCCTGAATGGCTTCCTCATGCAATTATGGCTGTCGTAGGTATGTATTTCGGTCAGTCAATAGTTTCACGTAAATAAATTTTAACACATAAGGTAAAGACTCATGGGACTAGACAGAGGCTTGAACTCGTCATCTACAAATCCATTAGGGATTGATGATGATGACTATACAGCAACGACAAGGGGCGCTCAGGGCCCAAAGGGAGATGATGGTGCTTCCACTCAAGATTACATAGATAAATACAACACTGTAGTATCTAGTGCAGCCGCAGCAGCCGTAAATGAGACTAACTCAGCAGCATCTGCTACATCTTCTGCTAACTCAGCAACTGCCTCAGCTACTTCAGAAACTAATGCAGCTACTTCAAAAACTAATGCGGCTACTTCAGAAACTAATGCAGCTAATTCTGCAACAACATCTTCAAATCAAGCTACAGCTTCTGCTAACAGTGCTACAGCTTCTGCTAACAGTGCAACCGCAGCCGCCTCAAGTGCATCAACTGCAACCACACAAGCAGCAACAGCCACAACTCAAGCTGCTTTAGCAACCACTAACGGGGCTGCACAAGTTACTCTAGCCACAACTCAAGCTGGACTAGCTACAACTAATGGACAGGCACAGGTTACTTTGGCTGAGGCTCAGGTAACTATTGCAACCACTAAAGCGTCAGAAGCAAGTACATCTGCAACTAACGCTTCTAACTCTGCAACGGCTAGTGCAAACTCTGCAACGGCCTCAGCTAACTCAGCCACAGCAGCAGCCTCTAGTGCCTCCACAGCAACGACTAAAGCCTCCGAAGCGAGTACATCTGCAAGTAACGCAGCATCTTCTCTAGCTTCCTTCACAGGGCAGTATGTATCTCAGTCAGGCGCACCAGCATCACCAAGTACAGGTGACTTATGGTTTGACACATCATCAAGCACGATGAAAGTGTATAACGGCTCCGCTTGGGCTAATGCAGGTTCATCAGTCAATGGTGTAGAAAACAGCGTCCAACACACAGCTACAGCAGGGCAGACTAGCTTTGCTGCAACCTACGATGCTGGCTATCTTCAAGTATTTTTAAACGGAATACGATTAGACACTGCCGATTACACAGCGACTAACGGAACTGCGGTTGTATTAGCCGTAGCTGCGGCAGTCGGAGACACAGTGTTTATTCAAGGCTTTGGTACGTTTGTACTAGCTGATGTTTACACGAAGTCAGTGGCTGATGGACGCTTTAAAGCTATCGGAGCTACAGAAGGTGGCCCATCATTGGGTACTAACTCAATCGTCAGAACTAACGCAAACACCATCAGTGAGAACATTGTCATACCTGCCAATACCAATGGTTTTAGCGCAGGCCCAATCACGATTGCGAATGGCAACACTGTCACTGTAAATGGAACATGGAGCATAATTTAATGTCCACCTTAGAATTAAAAGAGTTATCTGCGCCTACGGGCGAGGTAATCAAAATTGCCGCAGGTAAGACCTTAGACTTGAAGAGTCAAGGGTCAGTGACGATGCCTACGGGTAGTGTGTTGCAGGTACTTCAGGCAAGCAGCGACACCCAACTTACTACAAGTAATACTGGAATGACAGATACAGGACATTCCATAACGATAACCCCTAGATCTACAGCATCAAAAGTCCTAGCTACATGTAGTTTTAATGCACAACTAACAAACAGCAACGGCCTACAATATGTGCTTTACAGGGGTAGTACGCAAATAGGTGATATAGGTATTGCGTATCAATCTGGCGCAACCAATACCCACTTCCCTGTAACACAAAGTGTACTAGACTCCCCCTCTTCAGCTTCAGCAGTAGTTTATAAGCTATATATTCGTGCTAACGGGAGCGGTTCTGTAAGGCTTGCAGCCGATTGGGGCCATGTACTAATGACAGCAATGGAGATACAAGGATGACATCTAAACTAAAAACAGACGTCCTTGAAACTGGCTCTGGCTCTGGCACGATTGCATTGAATAACCAGTTGAGTGGTATGACGAGTGCTAGTGTTCCTAGTGGCTCAGTGATTCAGGTTTTAACCAATAAAGGTTCTGCTGGTTTAAGCCTAACATCTGGATCTTTTGTAACTACTGGTATGAGTGTAGCTATAACTCCTTCTTCAACTTCTAACAAGATTTTAGCAATGTTTCAATCTACGAGCCTGACAACTCTTGCTGCTAACACTAGTATAAATGTTAGTTTAAGAAGGGCAGGAAGTGAAGTTTCTAAATCTGGTTACTACACGGCTCAACAAGCAGGGAACCAAACTGTTCCGATGGGGACTATGCACACATTAGATTCCCCTAGCACAACATCGGCAACTACTTATGAAGTATTTGTACAAAGAGGGGGTGTCTCAGGGACAGTCCAAATAAACGGGCCTCTAGAATTAACACTAATGGAAATCAAAGGATAACATCACATGACCGATAAAGTCGCAGCATTACAAGCCCTAACTCCAGCAGCCCAGTGGGTCTTACGTGGAGACGATTTAGAATGGCTTGACGAAGTACAAACACAACCAACAGACGCAGCAATCGCAGCTAAGATTGTTGAATTACAAGCAGCTTATGATGCAGCAGCGTATGCCCGAAGCCGCCAAGCAGCCTACCCAAGTATCCAAGATTGCATACATGCTCTTATGGATGGTGGTGATACTCTGACTGACTTACAGGCTTTGCGTACAGCCGTGAAAGCAGCCAATCCAAAGCCATAGGAGTAGTGAGATATGACTACAACTATTACAGGGGCAACGGGTGTCAATCAGATAACTGATGATGCTATTACAGCAGCTAAGTTACCTGCTGGCTCAGTGTTGCAAGTAGGGTATGTAGACAGTGCTACTATAACTACTGTAACAAATACAACAACTGATATTCTTACTCTCAGTATAACCAGAAAACACGCAAATTCTTTCTTTATTTTAAAAACTCAATTGTTTGTAGGAATGGCAACTGCAAACTCAAGCCAAGACGGGGTTGACCCTAGTTTTGGATTTCAAATTAATAATACGAGAATTTTACAAACAGTTGATAGCAGCCACAACGATGGCGGTTTTTATGGTACAGATGTACCTGCATGGCATAGTTCAAGTACGCATAACGGTTGGTATGAAATGTATCGTTACGGAGGTTTCTGTAAAACTAGTTTATCAGGAAGTGTAGGCGATACTGTTGAGTTCAGCGTTACAGCTAACGCAGGATCTTTAGGTTTAAAAATTAACGGAGGGGGTTCAAGTAGCGGCTCAAAGGCTTGCTCTATGTTAGAAGTTATGGAGGTCGCACAATGAGCTACTTAGGCAGGTCAGCAAAGTTAAGTCTCAAGGCACAAGGGGGTAAGTTATGAGCAAGGCAAGAGATGGGGTAGAAGACCTCAAGACGATTGACGCTAACTTAGCTGCTAAGTTGCCTCTGGTTGGCGGTACTATGACGGGTAATCTTGTTCTTTCGGCAGCTAACAGTCAAGTTGGTATCGGCACTGACAACATGCAGATTTTTAATTCGGTTGGTGGTTCTTCAGGATTAGTAGTGACAGGGGTGTCAAGCAGTACGGCTATTCTTGGTAATACATT
>Ga0209482_1000470_pt1 | contig 34079 bp, 32 predicted proteins | sample CoawatmetaG10DNA_FD_187512 | JGI IMG/M metagenome (GOLD analysis project Ga0209482, IMG submission 187512) | Marine microbial communities from the West Antarctic Peninsula - Coastal water metaG104-DNA (SPAdes) (version 2) | ecosystem: Environmental > Aquatic > Marine > Coastal ...
CAATCAATATTATAATTGCTGATGACCACACAATTTTCTTAGAAGGAATAACAGCACTTATTAGTAGTGAATATATTAATGTCATAGCAAATTGCAAAAATGGGCAAGAAGTTTTAGATTTTCTAAAAGCACAATACGTTGACTTAGTAATATCAGACATTAACATGCCAGTAATGGACGGAATTACATTAGTAAAAAAAATAAAAAAACTATATCCAAAGACTAAAATAATGATGCTCAGCATGTATGAAGAAAGACACATTATTAATAAGGCAATAAAAGCAGGAGCTAACGGATACATGAGTAAAAATTCAGGGAAAAAGGACATACTCAATGCTATTGAAAGTTGTATGAGAGGCGAAAAAGCAATCTTTACAAGACAGAGTAAATTCACTCAAAAGAGCATCCAAAACACTGACAAATCAATAAAAGAAATTTCGTTAACCAACAGGGAAAAACAGGTTCTCAAACTAATCACTCAGGAAGCATCTAACTCAGATATTGCTTTATCTTTAAACATAAGTAAGCGTACTGTTGAAACACATAAAAAAAATATAGCTTTAAAATTAGGGGCAACAAACACAATCGGATTAATTAAGATAGCCTTAAAAGTAAAATTTTAAAAATTTAGAAATCTAATTTATAACTATTTTTACACGTACCCAGCTAATTATAAATTATTTACTAAAAATACAATACGAATTTCACTTATTGGTGATTACGTATAGTTTAAATCTAAAACACCCTCTGTACTTGTAATATGATATTTAAAATGATAAACGTATTCGGACAAGCATCTTTATTTTTACACACAACAGTAACAAAGTATAAATCTTAATAGCTAGAGCAGAAGTTTTTTATTTATTTATTTTGATTATTCTTATTTGTTTATCACTTACAATAGTGATGTTATTATAGAATTTTCACTCAGTATATTCTTAACCAAAAGTTTAGATTTCTTGGGATATTAGGGGGCGGTTTCTAACATGTTCCGCCCTCTTTTTTCGACTTATATATCTCTTAAATATTTCCTGCAATTATTTTCATCAATCTTTAACTGACTTTTCAAATCTTCTAAAGAATCAAATTGTTTTTCATCTCTAATTCGTTTTAAAAACTCGACTTTTATCTCGGAATCATAAACATCAGCTGTAAAATCAAAAATATGCACTTCTACTGAATGTTTATCCTCATTCAAAGTTGGTTTTTTTCCAACATTTAGCATGCCAAAATATTGCTTGTTTGCCAATATTACCTTCACTACATACACCCCATCACCTGGCAATAATTTCCATTTATTTTCGATCAGAATATTAGCAGTCGGATAGGCTAATGTTCGGCCAATTTTATTCCCTTGGACTACAACACCATTAATAGGATAATTATACCCCAAATAAGTGTTAGCTTTCTCTATATCTCCAGCAGACAATAAATTCCTTATTTTTGTTGAACTAACAGTAACTTCCGCCTCATCTTGTGGTGGAATTTGTTCTAATTTAAAATTATATAGCTCCGAAAACTCTATCAATTCATCATAAGACCCCTCTCTATTCCTTCCAAAATGATGATCATAACCAACAACCAAATGTTTCATTTTCAATTTATTTACTAATAAATCTCTAATGAAATTAACTGATTTTGTTCTTGAAAAATCTTTAGTAAACTCCTGAACAACAAAATGCTTTATTCCTGATTTTTCTAATTCTTTTATTTTTTCCTCAATTGTATTTAACAATTTCAGTTTCTGATCCTCAGGCTGCAAAACATGCCTTGGATGAGGATAAAAAGTAAGTAAAACACTTTCTCCACCTTCCTTTTTAGCAATTTCATTCATGCGTTTTAAGACATATTTATGTCCTTTATGTACACCATCAAAAGTACCTAAAGTTAATACTGACTTAATATCTGATGGAAACTGATCTATTGAATGATAAACTTTCACTTATTTATTAATTTTAGGTATGTTGAAAAAGTGTTCAAAATTAACAATTAATTTAAACCGATTAATATTAGCACAATACAATTTAAAAATAGTAATTTTGCACCCGATTTAAATTAAGTATTTTAACGACTTTAAAAGATATAAAAATGTCAACAAACACGGGGAAAGTATCACAAATTATTGGGCCTGTAATTGATGTTTCATTTGAAAACAATGAAGCTGGATTACCTAACATCTATGATTCATTAGAAATCACAAGAGCTGATGGAACGAAATTAGTATTAGAGTGTCAACAACATATTGGTGAAGATACAGTAAGAGCAATTGCTATGGAAACTACTGATGGTATTAGTAGAGGAACTACAGTAGTTGCAACAGGATCACCTATTAAAATGCCTATTGGAGAACAAATTAAAGGGAGAGTTTTTAATGTAATAGGAGATGCTATTGATGGAATGACAAACTTAGACCGTACTAACGGACTACCAATTCACAGAGATCCACCTAGATTTGAGGATTTATCAACTGCTACTGAGGTATTATTTACAGGTATCAAAGTTATTGACTTAATTGAGCCTTATGCAAAAGGAGGTAAAATTGGTTTATTTGGAGGGGCTGGTGTAGGGAAAACAGTTCTTATCCAAGAATTAATTAATAATATAGCAAAAGGACACGGTGGACTTTCAGTATTTGCAGGAGTAGGTGAAAGAACACGTGAAGGAAATGATTTATTAAGAGAGATGTTAGAATCAGAAATCATCAATTATGGTGAAGATTTTAACAAATCAATGGAAGAAGGAGGATGGGATTTATCGAAAGTTGATAAATCAAAATTAGGAGATTCAAAAGCAACATTTGTTTTCGGACAAATGAACGAACCACCTGGAGCAAGAGCAAGAGTTGCACTTTCAGGACTTACTATTGCTGAATACTTTAGAGATGGAGAAGGAGATGGTAAAGGAAAAGATGTATTATTCTTTGTTGATAATATTTTCCGCTTTACTCAAGCAGGATCTGAGGTTTCTGCATTGCTAGGTCGTATGCCTTCAGCTGTAGGCTACCAGCCAACATTAGCAACTGAAATGGGAACAATGCAAGAACGTATTACTTCTACTAAAAACGGATCCATTACTTCTGTACAAGCAGTATATGTACCAGCTGATGATTTAACTGACCCTGCTCCTGCTACAACATTTGCTCATTTAGATGCAACAACTGTACTTTCAAGAAAAATTGCTGAATTAGGTATCTATCCTGCAGTTGATCCATTGGATTCAACTTCAAGAATTTTATCTCCTGAAGTAGTTGGTCATGAGCATTATAAATGTGCACAGGACGTAAAAGAGTTACTACAGAGATATAAAGAATTACAAGATATTATTGCAATTTTAGGTATGGATGAGTTATCTGATGAAGATAAATTAGCTGTACACAGAGCAAGAAGAGTACAAAGATTCTTATCACAACCTTTCCATGTTGCTGAGCAATTTACAGGACTAAAAGGATGTTTAGTTGATATTGCAGATACTATTAAAGGATTCAACATGATTATGGATGGTAAAGTGGATCAATATCCTGAAGCAGCATTTAACCTTGTAGGTTCAATTGATGAAGCAATTGAAAAAGGTGAAAAAATGTTAGCTGACGTTAAATAATTAAAGCATGATATTAGAAATAATAACACCAGAAAAAGAAGTTTTTAACGGAGAGGTTACTTCTGTAAAATTCCCTGGAAAATCAGGTGACTTTGAAGTGCTAAATAATCACGCTTCTATTATTTCAACTTTAACAAGTGGAAATATAAGAGTGATTACTATTGAAGATAAAACTGAAAACTTCACAATAAATGGTGGCGTAATTGAAATGAAACAAAACAAAATTATTGTTTTAGCTGATTAATTTACAAGCATAAAATTTAGAAAGAGGATTACATTGTAGTCCTCTTTTTTTTATGTTATTTTTGAAAAATGAAAAATTACTTTTTTATAATCCTTATTTACAGCATTCTTTTAAGCTCTTGTTTGCCAAAACAAAAATTTGAATTACAAGAGGGTGATTTGTTGTTTCAAGATTTAGATTCATCCCCTCTTTGTGATGCGATTGAACTGGTAACACCAGGATACAAAGACGCTAATTTTTCACATATTGGTTTATTAGTTTTAGACAATGATACACTTAAAGTTTTAGAAGCTATTGCTCCAAAAGTTGTTTTAACAGACGTAAAATCATTCTTTAATCGCTCTTATGATACAGAAGGTAGGTCTAAAATATTAGCAGGAAGATTGAAAGATGAATTTCAACATACAATTAAAGATGCAATTATTTATGCTAAAAGCAAGATTGGAATAAAGTATGATGAAGTATTCTTAATGAATAACAACTCATACTACTGTTCCGAACTAATCTTTGAAGCATTTGAAAAAGATTCTATTTTCAAACTAAAGCCAATGACTTTCCTTCATCCAGAAACTAATGACACTCTAACTGTTTGGAAGGATTACTATTCAGAATTAGGCATTAAAATTCCACAAAACGAACCAGGAATTAACCCTGGAATCATGTCCTTATCTGACAAAATTGAGATCATCTATTCTTATGGAACACCTGATGGAATGAAACAATAGCAATCCCTACTTCTTATTTATAAATAATAATACATTTGCCGAAAATCTGGCATACAAATAATCAGCTACGACTAAATATAACTAAAACATCAAAATGAAAAAAATAACATTAATTACACTTGCAATAGCACTTGCAATATGTAATTTAAAAGCTCAAAATTCACTCAAAAAAACTCTAGATGAAGTTATTGTATCTGCAAATAGAGCGCAAAGCCAGGGGAACATTACTAATGTTCAAATAATCGGCTTGGAAGAGATTGAAAATGCACCTGTACAAACTATTGAAGATTTATTGGAATACGCAATGAATGTTGATGTAAGGCAAAGAGGAGGTCAAGGAGTTCAAGCAGATATTAGCATGAGAGGAGGTACTTTTGAACAAGTACTTGTCATGTTAAATGGCATTAAATTAAATGATCCTCAAACAGGACATCATACCATGGATTTACCTGTAAGTTTAGAACAAATTGAAAGGATTGAAATAATCACTGGTGGAGCAAGTAGAGTTTTCGGGAATTATGCCTATACAGGAGCTATAAATATTATTACAAAATCAGAAATGGCTAATTCTATTAGCATTAGTGGCGGGGAAAATGCATTTCAAAGTGGAGGTATTAATTACCATACTTCTACTGGAAATCTGAAACACAATATTTCAATAAATCAAAAAGAAAGTGATGGATATATTGAGGGGATGGACTACAAAATAAAAAATTACTATTACCAAGCAAAAACAAATATTGATGGAATAAATACACTCTTTAATGCAGGCTATACTAACAAGGAGTTTGGAGCGTTTAGTTTTTATACACCAAAATATCCTAATCAATTTGAAAAAACAAAAACTACTTTCGCATCATTACAACTAAGAAAAGAAGGAAAGATAACTTTGGATAATAAAATATCATGGAGAAAACATAATGATGAGTTTATCTTGTTTAGAGAAAATCCATCTTGGTATCACAACTTTCATGAAACAAATGTATTTAGTATGGATATGAATGTGATACAAAAAATAAAAACAGGAACCAATGTAATAGGCATGGAGATAAGAACAGACAATATCATCTCTAATGTTTTAGGTAATGATCTTGAAAATCCAATTGAAATTGATACTAATAATTTTTATTACAAAGGAGCAAGCAGAACAGTAACAAATCTTTTTTTAGAAAAAAATATTAACCTAAATGATTTAGCAATTTCTGCAGGAATCATGATGAATATTGATTCTGAATATGGGAATGAGTATTTTCCTGGAATTGATATGTCATATAATATTAGGGATAATATTAAAGTATTTACTTCATATAATAAATCAATGAGGACTCCTAATTACACTGAACTATACTATTCCTCTCCTACTAATCAAGGAAATGTTAATCTAAAATTAGAACATTCCACGAATCAAGAATTAGGTTTAAAGTGGAATGGTAATTCACATAAAACTACATTCACTTGCTACAAAAGAGAAGGGGAAAATATGATTGATTGGGTATTAATAAATGGAGATAGTATCTGGAGGACTCAGAACCTAAACAAACTTACTACGACAGGATATGAATTGAATTCTAGAATTGATATTAATAAAATGTTCAACACTAATCTTCCAATTTCAACTTTAAACATTAACTATGCCGTAAACGAATCAGATACAACTTCTGAAGGATTCCAATCTGCATATGTTCTAGATCATTTAAAATCAAATTTATCATTCTCTGCAAGCCAAAACATTAATAAAAATATCCGAATTGATTGGAGAGCTTCACGACAAGATAGAGAAGGAGGATATATTGATTTCGAAAGCGGAGAAGATGTAGAATATTTACCTTTTTGGTTAATTTCAACAAGACTATCATATAAAGTATTTAACAATAGTGCTATGTTCTTAGAAGTAAATAATCTATTTGACAATGAATATGTAGATTTTGGCAATATACCTCAGTCAGGAAGATGGATGAGAGCTGGAGTAAAAATTACAATCTAGTTAAGAATTTAATTTTTTATTATTCTGATGTCTATTGGAATCCCTTTCTGTTTTAAGTTGCATCTTTTTATCAAATGCTTTTTGCAAATCGGTATTCGTTTGGTTTGCTAAACAGAGTAATACAAACAATACATCAGAGAGCTCTTCTCCTAAATCCTTGTGGTCAGTTTGTTTAAAGGATTGCTCTCCATATTTTCGAGCAATTATACGCGCTACCTCTCCTACTTCTTCTGTTAGGACTGCCATATTAGTAAGCTCGTTAAAATAACGTACACCATACTTTTTTATCCAAACATCAACTTGTTTTTGTAATTCGGTAATCGGCATTATTCTTTGTTTTTTGTGTCAATTAGTATAGTTACAGGCCCATCATTAATAAGGCTAACTTTCATATCCGCACCAAATTCTCCTGATTGCACCTGTCTACCAATTGCTAAAGCTAAATCTTCTTTAAACTGTTGATATAAAGGAATTGCCTGTTCTGGTCTAGCTGCTTTTATATAAGAGGGTCGGTTGCCTTTTTTAGTTTTAGCATGCAAAGTAAATTGACTCACCACAATTACTTCTCCAACTGTTTCAGTAATTGACTTGTTCATCACTTCCCTTTCATCTGAAAGAATTCGGAGTGCCGCAATTTTACTGGCCAACCACAAAGCATCTTCTTTTGTATCTTCAATTTCAATTCCTAATAAAACTAAAAGTCCTTGCTCAATTTTTGCAATTTCTTTTTCTAAAATTACAACTGATGCTTTTTCTACTCTTTGGATGACAGCACGCATAAATTAATAATCATTTGTTCTAAAATGCTCTTCTTCCTCAATTAGCATTTTTAGGTAATTTTTATAGCGACTTTCAGCAATATCTCTATTTTCTAAAGCTGATTTTACAGCACATTGAGGTTCCCTTTTATGAATACAATTATGAAATTTACATTCCAATTTTAGGGCAAAAAATTCAGGAAAATAATTAGCTAGTTCAGCTACTTCTAATTCCACTAAACCAAAGCCTCTAATTCCCGGTGTATCAATAATGGATGCTCCAAAATCAAGCTCATGTAACTCAGAAAATGTAGTTGTGTGCTGTCCTTGTCTGTGGGTGTCAGAAACCTCCTTAGTGTTAATATGCAAATCAGGTTGTAAATAATTTACAAGCGTAGATTTCCCTACTCCAGAATGCCCTGAAATCATATTCAACTTTCCTTTCATGACTTCTTTTATCTCTGATAAATCGTCATGGATAACAGAAGTAGCGAAACAAGTATAGCCAATTTTTTCATACACTTTTTTCAGTTTTTCGTGTTGAATTTTCAATTCATCACTTAACAAATCCACTTTATTAAATAGAAGTATCACTTCAATTCCATACGCATTTGCTGCTACTAAAAAACGATCAATAAAACCAGTAGTAGTAACTGGGCTATTTAAGGTTATCATAAGTAAGGCTTGGTCAATATTAGCTGCAATAATATGGGTTTGCTTACTTAGGTTTACTGATTTTCTAAGGATATGATTTTTTCTGTCATATAACTTTACAATCATCCATAGTTCTGATTCTTGCACCACTTCAACCTTGTCGCCAACTACAATTGGGTTCGTACTTTTTATTCCTTGAATACGGAATTTTCCTTTCAAACGACATTGTACAATTTCTCCTATATCCGTTTTTACGGTATAGCGTTTCCCTGTTGTTTTTATGACTACTCCATTCATTGGCGCAAATATACAATTAGATTTTTCTTATATTTGACAATTAAAAAACTATTAATTATGAAAAAAATACTGGCTCTACTATTCACGCTTCCACTTTTAGGAATTGCACAAAATACGGTCTGCTTTACAATAGATCCTAATCCAAATACAAATGATGTGGCTCTAGCTCCTTTAACAAAATATGTGGATGTTTTAGGTTGTTTTAGTATTTATGCTGAAAGCACTATTGCAGATGCTAAAGTTTTACATGCTGCAGCTGTTGCTGCTGAGCTTTTAGACAATAATGAAGATGGAATTGTTGATGACCCATTAATTGAAGCACAACTTATAAGTCAAAATGCATTAATGCCATTATTCTTGCAGGATGGAAACACAGCAATGGACATTTTTGAGAATCATTATAATGGAAATGGAGTAAGTGCAGTTTTATTTAATGATGAGATAGACCCCACACAAACAGGACATTGGGGAGATGATGCAACTGTAGAAGAAATTATGCACACCATCAATCATGTTGGGCATACCAATGTTTACCCTTCCGCTTTTAGCATGGGTCCTAATTCATCTTTAATGTCAGCCGCTATGGATGTTGCCAGAGGAGGACAATTCATGACAATTCCAAATCCTTATCCTGCTGCTGCTTGGTATCATTATGATGATTACACCTGTGATTATGAATGCATGATGACTGAATACATGTATTGGGCTTTAGTAAGTAATATGGGAATTTTAAATGATACCCAAACCGCTTCTGGTATTGCAAACGAATGGGAACCGTATAATGCTACACTTTTACAAAGTATAGACATTTTGATGTATGCATTAATCACAGATTCACAATACAAACTACCTGAACTAGCTCCTGATGGGAATTACTGCCCTACCCCTTCTGCTATTACTGAAATACATACAGAAAAGAAACTGATAAAAATTAGAGATGTGTTGGGCAGAACTTCAATAGCTAAAAATAACAATCCACTCTTCTATATTTATGACAATGGAAGTGTAGAAAAGAAAATTATTATAGAGTAATTCTTTTCACTTTTTTATCTTTACAGCATGTCAATCAACATTAAAAATGTCAATAAATTTTACGGAAAGCAACAGGCACTGACTGATGTTTCCTTTTCATTAAACAAAGGAGAAATAGTTGGATTCCTTGGTCCTAATGGGGCTGGAAAATCTACCTTAATGAAAATTATTACTTGTTATTTAGAGCAAGACAGTGGTAAGGTACAAGTTTGTGATTTGGATACTTTAGAGCAAAACTTAAAAGTAAAAGCAAAAATTGGTTATCTGCCAGAACACAATCCGCTATACACTGACATGTACATTAAAGAATACTTAACTTTTGTTGGCAGAATTTATAAAGTTCAAAATCTTAATAATCGTATTTCTGAAATAATTCAACAAACAGGTTTAACAGATGAGCAAAGTAAAAAAATAGAAGGGCTTTCCAAAGGGTTTAAACAAAGAGTCGGTTTGGCTGCAGCCTTAATTCACAATCCTGAAATTTTAATTCTAGATGAACCAACAACAGGTTTAGATCCTAATCAATTGGTGGAAATAAGAAATCTAATAAAGGAAGTAGGGGGAAATAAAACTGTATTGCTTTCCACACATATTATGCAAGAAGTAGATAAAATGTGTAATCGAGTAATCATCATCAATAAAGGGAAAATTGTAGATGATCAATTGATTTCCAATTATCAGAAAAATAATATTGACCTAGAAGAACATTTTAGTAAATTGACTAGTTAGAAAAATACCCGATAAATAAAAACTAAAAATAACCGCAATTTTATAAAATTTTATAAATTTGCAAAGTAAAGTGGATAGATTTGGCCTATTGCAACCACTGAAAAAAATGCTAAAACAGTATTTCCTTTAGCGCTTATTCGCCAAATCTTCCTTAATAAAAATTAAACTTAAAATTAAGAAGATGTCATATTATTTCACATCAGAGTCCGTTTCAGAAGGACACCCAGACAAAGTAGCCGACCAAATTTCGGATGCATTATTAGATAATTTTTTGGCCCAAGACCCTCACTCAAAAGTAGCTTGTGAAACACTAGTAACCACTGGATTAACAGTGCTAAGTGGAGAGGTAAAAACAGAAGGATATGTTGATGTACAAAAAGTAGCGCGTGAGGTAATCCGTAAGATTGGATATGTAAAATCAGAATACCAATTTGATGCTGATAGTTGTGGTGTTATTTCAGCAATACACGAACAATCAGCCGACATTAGACAAGGAGTAGTTGAAGGAGAAGGATTGAATAAAGAGCAAGGTGCAGGTGACCAAGGAATGATGTTTGGATATGCAACCAATGAAACCGAAAATCTGATGCCTTTGGCTTTAGATATTTCTCACAAAATATTGATTGAATTAGCGGCAATTCGTAAAGCAGGAAAAGAAATGACTTACTTGCGTCCAGACTCTAAATCGCAAGTTACTTTAGAATACAATGATGATCATTCACCTAAAAGGATTACTGATATTGTTGTTTCTACGCAACATGATGATTTTGCAGATGAAAAACCTATGCAACAACAAATTGAGGCTGATGTAAGAAACTTATTAATTCCAAAAATTAAAGCTCAGTTATCAGCTGAAAATGCTGCTTTATTTGGAGAAGAAAAATACCATGTAAATCCTACAGGAAAGTTTGTCATTGGAGGTCCTCACGGAGATACAGGATTAACTGGAAGAAAAATTATTGTAGATACCTATGGTGGGAAAGGAGCGCATGGTGGTGGTGCTTTTTCAGGCAAAGACCCGAGTAAAGTTGACCGATCGGCAGCATACGCTACTCGTCATATCGCAAAAAATCTAGTAGCGGCTGGTGTAGCTGAGCGCATGTTGGTGCAAGTAAGTTATGCTATTGGTGTAGCCGAGCCAATGGGAATTTTTGTGGACACATATGGAACTTCAAAAGTAAATTTAACAGATGGTAAGATTGCTGAAATAGTAAAAGAAATGCCTTGCTTCAACTTAAAACCCGCTTCAATTATCAGCCGTTTAAAGTTGAAAAATCCTATTTATTCCGAAACTGCAGCTTATGGACACATGGGAAGAAAGCCTGAAATTAAAACTGTTAAATTTTTAGTTAAAAAAGAAGAAAAAGAATTTGAAGTAGAAACTTTTACTTGGGAAAAATTAGACTGCCAAGAAAAAGTTAGATCAGCTTTTAAGTTATAGTAGATGCTGTTTTTTAGAGAGAATTGATTCTTCAGTAAACAAAAAAGCCAAGCAAATGCTTGGCTTTTTTCTATCTCATTTAATATTCTAAATGTGTATCACCTCATCATAAGCATCAGCAACTGCTTCCATAACCGCTTCACTCATTGTTGGATGAGGATGAATTGCTTTTAATACTTCATGACCTGTAGTTTCTAATTTACGAGCAACAACTGCCTCAGCAATCAATTCCGTAACATTGTATCCTATCATATGGCAACCTAACCATTCGCCATATTTAGCATCAAAAATAACTTTTACAAAACCATCTTTATGTCCTGCAGCAGATGCTTTTCCTGATGCTGTAAAAGGAAATTTCCCTACCTTAATTTCATATCCTGCTTCTTTTGCTGCAGCTTCAGTCATTCCTACTGAAGCAATCTCTGGGCTAGCATAAGTACAGCCAGGAATATTTCCATAATCAATTGGTTCAGGGTTTTGACCAGCAATTTTCTCTACACAAGTAATTCCTTCAGCTGACGCAACATGAGCAAGTGCATGATTTGGCAATACATCACCAATAGCATGGTATCCATTTACATTAGTATTATAATAATCATCTACTAAAATTTTTCCTTTTTCAGTTTTAATCCCTACTTCTTCCAATCCAATATTCTCAATATTAGCAACAATTCCAACAGCTGAAAGAACCACATCACATTCAATAGTTTCTTCTCCTTTTTTAGTCTTTATAATTACTTTACAACCTGCACCAGTAGTGTCTACTTTCTCAACCGATGAGTTAGTCATTACTTTAATTCCTGACTTTTTGAATGATCGTTGTAATTGCTTAGAAATATCAACATCCTCAATAGGTACAATATTTGGCATAAACTCAACAACAGTAACATCAGTCCCCATTGCATTATAGAAGTAAGCAAACTCCACACCAATTGCTCCTGAACCAACAATTACCATTTTTTTAGGTGCATTTGCTAAAACAAGTGCATCTCTATATCCAATTATTTTTTTTCCATCCTGTGGTAAATTAGGTAGTTGTCTGCTTCTAGCACCTGTAGCTATAATAATATTTTTTGCTGAATAATCAGTTGATTTACCATCAACAGTAACAGCTACTTTATTTCCTGGTTTTACTTTTCCAAAACCATAAATTACTTCAACTTTATTCTTTTTAAGTAAGTATGCAATTCCACTACTCATTCCATCAGCAACATCTCTACTTCTTTTAATAATAGCAGGAAAATCAGCATTTGCATCTTTTACAGTAATTCCGTAATCCTCAGCATGGTTAATGTATTCAAAAACTTGAGCTGATTTCAATAATGCTTTAGTTGGAATACATCCCCAGTTTAAGCAAATTCCACCTAAACTTTCTTTTTCAATAACTGCTACTTTCAATCCTAATTGTGAAGCACGGATAGCCGACACATAGCCTCCAGGACCACTACCTAATACAATAACATCATAGTTCATTTTACTATTTTTTTAAGTTCTTATTTAAGAGTACAATATTAGATAAAACATCTTGAACTGAGATATCGTTCATACATCTTTTTTCACGGCTGCAAGAGTTCCCAAAATAACAGTCGCAACCACTAGTAGGCTCAATAATCACCCCTCTTCCATATAATTCAAATTCATGCACATTAAATATATTATGAAACAGCATCAATTGCTTTTTAAGTGCCAAGGCAATGTGCATCATCATGCTTACTGGTGTTACAATAATATCTGTATTATTGGTAATGGCAATGAACTCTTCCAAGCTAAAAGTTCCTAAATAGGTTGCTCCCGTTTTCGATTGATAGTAACGGTTCGTTTCATCTTCATCAGGCCCACCCATTAGTAAACAGAAATAACCTTGCTTTTCTAAATCCTTAATAAGCTCTACCCAATAATCCTTTGGCCAAAGGCGAGTTTTCCATCTAAGCCCACATCCGGTATTAAGTCCAATAATAGTTTTTCCACTCGCTAATCTTTTAAATTTTTCTTTCCATTGATTACTTAAATCTTCATTTAAGTTAATCAAATACTCTTCCTTATTGAATTCAAAATGACAAATTTCAAAAATCTCCTCTAAATAGTTCTTTCTGTTCTTTTTCGAAATATGGTCAAAAAGACCAGTAATCAACTTATTTTCTGCTTTTTCTGTCGCAATATTAATATGTCCATCTTGCCATATAAAACCAAATTTATCCTTAGCATTTACATGAGAAAGCAACATACACGCTTCTTGGTCTTTATCCAAGTTTATAGCAATATCAAATTCTTGATTTGCCAACAAAGAGACAGAATATTCGTTCCATTTATATATTAAATCTACCTCATCTTTAGGAACTACTTGAGGGCTATGCGTAATCCAACTAAAATGACAATCACCATATTCATTTTTGTACTTCTCTATTAAGGGTGTGGTTCTAATAACATCACCAATTGCCCCTAACTTTATAAATAAAATCTTGGTTACATGCTTTGGTATTATAGGTTTCTCTGTTACTATATCTTCTTTAGTAAAATCACAAATCTTGTAAATTTCTTGCAATAATGATTTTTGAGTATCTAAATTGATAATAACAGATATATCTTTATCATAATGGGAGCAATTATCACATTGCACATCAAATTGTTTGTTCGGCTTACAAGGGATATGGCCTTCAAAATGACTGCAATCGTATTTCACATCTTTTGACCTCATACTTTCTTTTCGTTTAATTGCAAATGTAAGTAAAATGTATCATTTGTTAATAAGAGTCAGAAAACCTTAAATTTTGTAACTTTGTGACTTAATTTTTTTTAAGATGATTAACTATACTATTTCTTATTCAAATCCGCACAGACATTTTGTTGATTTTGAATTTACTGCCAAAACAAATGGTGCAGATAAGATGCAGTTTCAGCTTTCTGCTTGGCGTCCCGGCAGATATGAACTTGCTAATTTTTCGCAAAACATCCAAAAATGGGCTGCATTTGACGAAAACAATAACCCCCTTGCATTTCAAAAAATCAGAAAGGATTTATGGGAAGTTGTTTCTGAAGATGCTATGGAAGTTACGATTACCTATAACTTTTATTCTAATCAATTAGATGCAGGCTCCTGTTATTTAGATGAACATCAATTGTACATAAACCCTGTGCATTGTATGTTTTATATTGTTGGCAGGAAAGAAGAAAGATATACTTTAAATCTAGAAATTCCTAACAATTATAAAATTGCTTCATCTATGGAGCAAGAAGGGAATACCTTAACAGTAAAGGGTTATGATTTGTTAGCAGAATCGCCAATAATCTGTTCGGACAGTTTACAGCACGGAACTTATGAAGTGGATGGAATTACATTTCATATATGGTTTCAAGGAGAATGCAAACCTGATTGGAAAAAAATTAATAAAGATTTTATAGCTTTTACTAAAAGTCAGATAAAACATTTTGGTGGATTTCCTGTTGATGAATATCATTACTTTTTTCAAATCACTCCTTACAGAAGTTACCATGGTGTGGAGCATACCAAAAATACTGTTTTACTCTTAGGTCCTGGGAACGAAATAATGGACAAAAGATATGAAGATTTATTGGGAGTTTGTTCGCATGAGCTATATCATACTTGGAACATAAAAGCTATAAGGCCAATAGAAATGTATCCTTACGATTATACTAAGGAAAATTACTTTAGAACCGGTTTTGTTGCTGAAGGAGTAACTACTTATATGGGAGATATGATGCTGTATAATTCTGGAGTATTTAATTGGAAAGAGTTTGTTAAAACTCAGAATCAGAATTTAGAAAGACACTTAACTAACTACGGAAGATATAATTTATCTGTGGCTGATAGTGGTTTTGATAATTGGCTAGATGGTTACAAATTGGGTTCTCCTGATCGGAAAACTTCTATTTACCCTGATGCTGCACTGTGTATGCTAATGGTAGATTTGGAAATCATTAGAAATACAGATGGAGGAAATAGCTTACATTCTGTTATGAAAGAATTGTATGAGGAGTTTGCACAAAAATATAAAGGATATTCTGAAGATGATTTTAGAAATATCTGTGTAAAATTTGGAGGACTAAAAGTTGCTGAGATTTTTGAAAATCATATTTATGGGACTGAGAATTACATTCCAACTTTAAAAACTGCCTTGGATGTCGTTGGTTTGGAATTGAAAGAAAAGAAAAACCCAAACCTTTCTGCTCAATACTTTGGATTTGTAGCTGTAAAAGAAAATCAAAAAGTAATTATAAAGAAAGTAGAGCCCAACTCTATTACAGATAAAAGTGGAATAGCGCCTGAAGATGAAATTACAAAGGTAAATGAAGAAAAAATAGAAGGAAAGCTTTCAGATATTTTAAAAGAATGTAAAAATGAAGTTACATTTACAATAAAAAAGAAATTCTCAGAAAAAGCAATACCATTAGCTATTGGGAATAATTATCAATTATTAGAATTTGTAATATCAGAAAAGGTAACTGAAGGACAAATTGTTCTAAGAAAGGTTTGGAGTAATTAAAATGAAAACAGTAAAATTACATAACAAAGAATTTGAAATATTTATTCCTGAAACTGAAATTTCAGAAATAGTTTATTCAATGGCTAATCAAATTAATAATAGTGGAATAAAAAACCCTCTTTTTATTGCTGTTTTAAATGGATCTTTCCTTTTTGCAGCAGATATCATGAGAAAAATTAATATTCCAAACTGTAAAATATCCTTTATTAAACTCTCCTCCTACTTAGGCACTGAAAGTACAGGTGAGGTAAATGAATTAATTGGATTAGGACAAGATATTAGAAACAGAAATATTGTAATTTTAGAAGACATCATTGATACCGGAATTACATTAGAAAAAATAATATCATTACTTGAAAAAGAAGAAGTTACCGATATAAAAGTGGCTACCTTATTGTTTAAGCCAGAGGCTTATAAAAAAGATATTGAGATTGACTTTATAGGAAAATCAATCCCAAATGATTTTGTTGTGGGATATGGCCTGGATTATGACGAAATTGGACGTAATTTGCCACATATTTATAAACTAAAAGAATAGAACATGTTAAACCTAGTATTATTTGGCCCTCCAGGAGCCGGAAAAGGAACACAATCAAACCTGTTAATTGATAAATATAATTTAGTACACCTTTCGACTGGGGATATTTTAAGAGGAGAGATTACAGCAGGAACATCATTAGGCGTAGAAGCGAAAGCAATTATGGATAGAGGCGATTTAGTTTCAGATGAAATAGTTATTGGTATGATATCTTCCAAATTAGATAATAACCCAAATGCAAACGGATTTATTTTTGATGGTTTCCCAAGAACAACAGCACAAGCTGAAGCTTTAGACGCCTTATTAAAAGGAAAAGAAACTTCAATATCTGCAATGCTTTCTTTAAAAGTAGAAGATGCTGAACTCATAAAAAGATTACTCGCAAGAGGACAAGATTCAGGAAGACCAGATGATAAAAATGAAAGTATAATTGCCAATAGAATTAATGAATACAATAACAAAACAGCTCCATTAAAAGATTTTTATGCTGCCCAGAAAAAACTTTCCGAGATTGAAGGCACTGGTACAGTAGGAAATATTGCTCAGAAATTAATCACTGTTATCGATAGCCTATAATGAGAGTTAAAAATTCAAACTTTGTTGATTATGTAAAAATCTTCTGCCGATCAGGTAGAGGTGGTGCTGGTTCATCTCATTTTTTAAGAGACAAAACTACTGCTAAAGGTGGCCCTGATGGAGGTGATGGAGGACATGGTGGAAGCATTATCATTAGAGGAAATAAACAAATGTGGACCCTACTCCACTTACGATACAAAAAACATATTTTTGGTGAACATGGTGGAATAGGAACTGGAAATCACAGTTTTGGTAAAGATGGGAAAAGCAGCTATATTGATGTTCCACTAGGAACAATTGGGAAAGATGCTGAAACAGGTGAAGTCCTTTTTGAGATAACTGAAGAGGGAGAAGAACATGTTATAGTTAAAGGAGGTATGGGAGGTAGAGGAAACTCACATTTCAAATCCCCTACTAACCAATCACCAAGATACGCACAACCAGGAGGAGATGTAGTTGAAGGATGGTTTGTTTTAGAACTAAAAGTATTAGCTGATATTGGTTTGGTAGGCTTTCCAAATGCTGGAAAATCAACTTTACTTTCGGTAGTTTCAGCTGCAAAACCGCAAATAGCTAATTATCCCTTCACTACACTAGTTCCAAATTTAGGAATTGTTTCCTACAGAGGAGATAAATCTTTTATTATGGCAGATATTCCCGGAATAATTGAAGGTGCTTCAGAAGGAAAAGGATTGGGATTAAGATTTTTGCGACATATTGAAAGAAACTCCACATTGCTATTTATGGTTCCTGCGGATTCGGATGATATTGCTAAAGAATACGAAATCCTCTTAGGAGAATTACAAAAATATAATCCCGAATTACTAGATAAAGACAGGATACTTGCTATTAGTAAATCAGACATGTTAGATGAAGAATTGATAGCTGAAATAAAAGAAGAATTACCAACTGACCTTCCTTCTTTATTTATTTCTTCAGTAGCACAACAAGGAATAACTGAACTAAAAGATTTAATCTGGAAAAAACTAAATGAATAATGGAAAGTCTGAAGAAAATAGATGAATATTTTTTCAGATTAATTAATTCTTCTGGATGGGGACAAATGGATGAGTTAATGATTCTCATTTCTTCAAAATGGTTCTGGATTCCGCTTTATCTTTTTATACTATACAAGTTCTATAGCAAATTCTCTGGTAGCTTTATTAAAATATTACTTTCCTTAGGCTTACTAATTTTTCTAGCCGATTTTGGCTCAGTTCATCTGTTTAAAGAAATTTTTGAGAGAGCAAGACCCTGTTATGCTCTAGAGGGAATAAGAATAGTAGATGGATGTGGAGGTCCGTTTGGTTTTATTAGTTCGCATGCGGCAAACTCTTTTTCTCTTGTATTTTTTATTGCTTTACTTTTTAGAAATTATTGGGGGTTTGTACATTTATTCTCTTGGGCGGTACTAGTCGGATTTAGCAGAGTTTATTTAGGGGTTCATTATCCTTTTGATATTTTGGGAGGTATGTTTTGGGGACTATTTGTAAGTTTGCTAGTATATTATATTTATAAAATGAAAATAAAAGATTTCGATTGGCTTTGGTTTGGTTGGCTAGTATTAATATGTATTTGGAATTTTGTTTGGCCTGATGCAACTCCTATTGCAGATGTACTTATAGCTATAATCTTATCACTATTAGTAACTACAATTAAAAAAAGAAATACATGAAGAAAATACTATTAATATCCTTAGTACTTATAACAGGATTTCAATCTTTTTCACAAAAAAGAAAAAAAGGAATTTCTTTTTCTTTAGAAGTTAGTACAAAAAATGATTTACAAAAACCAAAACTGGTTGTTGGTATAGTAGTTGATCAAATGCGTTATGATTATATCTACAGATTCTGGGATGATTTTGGAGATGATGGTTTTAAAAGACTTATAAGTGAAGGTCATTTTTTTAGGAATGCCCAGTTCGGATATGTACCAACCTACACTGGGCCCGGACATGCAAGTATTTATACTGGAACAACACCCTCCGTACATGGAATTATAGCAAATGATTGGTATGACAAGAACACTGAAAAATATATTTATTGTGCTGGAGATGGCGATATGCATACTGTCTGCGATTGTGATCAGAAAAATACAGATGTAGTATCTGCTGACGGGAAAATGTCTCCACACCATATGCTTACTACAACTTTCAGTGACGAATTAAAGCTTTTTAATAATGAAAGTAAAGTCTATGGAATCTCACTAAAAGATAGAGGAGCAATTTTACCAGCAGGACATTCTGCTAATGGAGCTTTTTGGCTAAGTAGTGATGGTAAATGGATTACCTCTTCTTTTTATATGAATCAACTTCCTGATTATATTAAAACAATAAATGATAATAATCCTTCAGAAACTTACCTTAAAGGAGAGTGGGCTGTAAAAGGAAAATTCTCACATAATCTTGATACTTTATTGCTAACTGGAGCAAAATCAATAAAAAAGACCCCTTTTGGCAATAGTATCTTAAAAGACCTGGCAATTGACATTATAAATGAAGAAGAATTAGGACAAGGAGAAAATACAGATATAATTACTATTAGCTTTTCTTCTACTGATTATATTGGTCATCAATACGGTCCACATGCAGCAGAAATTAAAGACACTTACATCCGTTTAGATAAAGATATCACAGAAATTTTGAGCAATCTAGACAAAGAAATTGGAACAGAAAATGTTGTTCTTTTCATTACTGCCGATCATGGCGTTGTTTCTGAACCACAAGAACTTTTAGAAAGAAATATTCCGGCAGGATATTTTGATGGATCTGTTATGAAAACAGAATTATCAATTTATCTAAATACTAATTATGGTGAAGGAGAGTGGATTAAAAATTATTCGAATAACCAATTATTTTTAAATCAAAAATTAATAGCAGAACGGAACATCAATCTTCAAGAAATTGAGAGAAAATGCGCTAATTTCTTTTTAAAATATGAATGGGTTAAAAACACCTATACAGCAACTCAAATAAATGAAAATGAATATAATAATTCATTTCACTCCTTAATTCAAAGAGGTTATAATCAGAAAAGATCGGGTGATGTGATTGTCAGCTTACAAACAGGTTGGCTATCGTCTTATTGGGAAAAAGGAGGTACAACACACGGATCATCTTATAGTTATGACACTCATGTACCACTAATTTTTTGGGGAGGAACAATCCCTCAAGGACAAACAGATAGAAAAGTAAATATCCGTGATATTGCACCAACAATTTCTACAATATTAGGGACGGCATATCCAAATGGCTGTACCGGAAATCCTTTACCAGAAGTAACCGAGTGAAAGAAATAAAGGCAATAGATTATTCAATTTGGATTGGAGAAAATTCCCTTTCTAAATTTGATATTTCTACTTACTCCAAAGTTGCTATTTTGGTAGATGAAAACACAAAGAGGGATTGTTTACACAAACTTCCAAAAATAGAAAACGCTATAATTATTGAAATTAAATCAGGAGAAGAATACAAGAATATTAGCACTTGTAATTTCATTTGGGAACAACTCACCATAAATAATTTTGACCGAAATTCACTACTTATCAACCTAGGAGGAGGAGTAATTGGTGATATGGGAGGGTTTTGTGCTGCTACTTATAAAAGAGGGTTAGATTTCATTCACATTCCAACTACTTTACTGGCTATGGTGGATGCTTCAGTGGGAGGTAAATTAGGAATTGATTTCAAAGGATTTAAAAACCAAATCGGACTTTTTAATAATCCGAAAGCTGTATTGATTTCTCCTGAATTTTTAGAAACACTTGCTGAAAGCGAGTTGAAGTCAGGTTTTTCAGAAGTGGTAAAACATGCCTTAATTTCAGATAATTCCCTTTGGGTAAAATTAAAAAATACGCCTTTTACTGATTTCGATTGGGGAGATATTATTGATACAAATGTTCAGATAAAAAATAAGATTGTTTTAGCAGATCCTTTTGAAAAAGGAGAACGAAAGAAACTCAATTTTGGGCATACTTTTGGTCATGCAATTGAAAGTTATTATTTGGAGAAAGGAACACCCATTTCACATGGGGAGGCAGTATTTATGGGAATGATATTAGAAACTGAAATTTCTGATTTACCAGAAACTGAAAAAAATGAAATTAAGAATTATATTCTTAGTAATTTCGCTTTACCGTACACTCCAAAAAAATCAAACTTACATAAATTTCTGATAAACGATAAGAAAAACCAAGATGGAAAAATTAATTTCACTTTATTAAATCGGATAGGAAATTGTTCATTCGATAATCTATTCTCACTAGATGAATTATAAAATTTCACATCCTACAAAAATGGTGGAGTGTGAAATTGATTTACCTGCTTCAAAAAGTGTTTCCAATAGATTATTAATCATTCAAGCACTTTGCAAACAAGAATTTGCAATTACAAATCTGTCAAATTCTGAAGATACAAAATCTTTACAGAAAGCATTAAAAGCTACTGCAACTACAATTGATGTAGGGGCTGCAGGCACTTCTTTTCGGTTCTTAACGGCTTACCTTTCTACTTTGGATGGTAATAGGTTTATCTTGACTGGAAGTAATAGAATGAAAGAAAGACCCATTAAAGAATTAGTAGATTCTTTACTAGAATTAGGAGTTGAGATAAAATACTTGGATAAATCAGGCTTCCCACCATTAGCTATTTTAGGCACTAACATAACAGAAAACAAAGTAAGTATTGATGGAAAAATAAGTTCTCAATTTATTTCTGCTCTTTTATTAATTGCTCCAACTTTAAAGAATGGAATAAAACTTAAAATTCCAGGAGAAATCGTTTCTAAACCTTACATAATAATGACTTTAAAACTTATGGAAGAATTTGGAATTTCTCATACTTGGCAAGAAAATACAATTAAAATAAAACCACAGAAATATAGTGCCAAAAATTACAATATAGAAGCTGATTGGTCTGCAGCATCTTTTTGGTATGAGATAGCCTCACTTTCTAGCAACTGTAATATTGCATTAAATGGATTAACTGAAAATTCTATTCAAGGAGATAGCAAAGTTAGGGAATTATTTAAAAATTTAGGAGTGCAAACTAAGTTTGAAAATGGTAGTATTATGCTCACTAAGAAAGAAGAAAAAGACATTTCAAAAGAAATAAACTTAATAAACACACCAGATTTATACCAACCTTTAAAATGCACTCTTTTTGCCAAAAACTTAACAACTAAATTCTTAGGATTACAAACCTTAAAAGACAAAGAAACAAATAGAATAAAAGCAGTAGAAAAGGAATTATTAAATCTAGTTACAACGAAAGAAATAACGACTTTCAAGGACCATAGAATGGCAATGAGTTTTGCTCCTCTATGTTTAAAATACGATACATTACAAATAAATGATGTGGCAGTAGTAGAAAAATCATATCCTAACTTTTGGAATGATTTAAAAAAGGGAGGCTTTATAATAACGCAATTAACTCACTAAGGCAAAATATCTCATGCACTACTGCATTACTGTGAGCTAGCTTGTTTGGATTAAAATAAACACCTTGCATACCAATTTTTTCAGCACCTAATATATCAACAGGGAAGTCATCTCCAATCATAATACTTTCATCCGGTTTTGCCTTTGCCTGTTCTAAAGCAAATTCAAATATTTTAGAATTTGGCTTTTTCACTCCTACTTGTTCGGAAGTCACAATAACATCAAAATATTGTATTAAATCAGAAGATGCTAATTTAATGTATTGCACCTCTTCAAATCCATTAGTAATTATATGTAGTGAATACTTTTTTTTCAAATATAATAGCACTTCATGCGTATAGGGGAAAAGGGTAGTTTTTATGGGAGATTGTTTTATGTATGCCAAGCCAAATTGTTCTGCCAGTTCAGAATCATCAATATCGTATTCGGCTAAAGCAAATTGAAATCTTTTCCCCCTTAATTCTTCTTTCTTTATCTTGTCTTCACGATATAACTCCCATAATTTTTCATTATGTATTTTATATTTTTTTATAAAATTATCGGCAGTATCTATTCCCTTTTCAATTAGTTTAAAGTCCTTAATTAATTGCAAAAGAGTGGTGTGAGAATTTTTCTCAAAATCCCATAACGTACGATCTAAATCAAAAAAAATGTGTTTTATCATTAATCTAAAAAGCAGTAAGAGCTACCGAAAGCACTAATGACCAACCTACAACTGAGGTAATAAGAATAGGAATTGTTTTTTTCTTTTCAGGAAAAAAGTGAAGTGCTAAATAAGTACCAATAGGAATAGACAAAAATATAGGTGTTAAAAAGGCTATGCCAAATAAACCATATTTACGAGCAGTTTTAATAGCCAAGATATTCTTTATACTTCTTTTCTTCAGCTTATTTTTTCTTTTTGATGAAATGAATTTATATATTTTATCGCTTAAAAAAGAAAAAACAAAAATACTGAACACTCCTCCTACTACAGAAAAGAGTAGAGTTTGAACAAAAGTAAAATCATACTTAATAATAGACAAAGGTATAGCAAACATAAATTTGATACCACTAAGGAAGATTACAACTAATATTTTTAATGCTATTGACATAATTACTCTTCTTACCTCTAAACGCATATTGCTTTAAAAGGGTTGCTAATTTCGTAAAAAAAGTGACAGCAAACAATTTATAATTTTAAATTCTTATGTACTCAAATTTTCTCGCCAAATGCTAGATCTCCAGCATCTCCCAAACCAGGTACAATATAGCATTGGGCAGTCATCTCCTTATCCTCAGCTCCAAGCCAAAGAGTACAATTTCTAAATGGTAAATTTTCTTTAAAATATTGTATTCCTTCTGAGCTAGCAATAGTTACCACCACATGAATGTGTTTTGGTTTACCTTTTGAAAGAATTGCCTCCATAGCCAATACCATAGAACTACCACTTGCCAACATAGGGTCACACAATATAACAGTCTTACCTTCTAAATATGGAGAGGACATGTATTCAATTTTTATCTCAAAGTCACCTCCCTTTTTATGCTTTCTGAAAGCAGAAATGAAACAATTTTCTGAACTATCAAAATAATTAAGCAAGCCTTGATGTAATGGTAATCCCGCACGCAATATAGTAGCCAATACTGGTTTTTCTATCATTAAACTTTCTGAAGAAATACCTAGTGGAGTAGTAATATCATTATTTTCATAAGTCATTTTTTTACTGATTTCATAAGCAAAAATCTCCCCTATTCTTTCAATATTCCTTCTGAAACGCATAGCATCTTTCTGAATATTTACATCTCTTATCTCACGAATAAAATGGTTAAATATTGAATTCTGTTTTCCTAGATTAATTATTTTCATTTGTAAGTATGTATCAATTTAACCATCTCCTCATAAACATTTCGCCAACCTTTCCATACCCCTACATCACTAAAGGTATCGTTGTGCCAAATGCTTATTAACGTACCATCTACTTGTTTTACTTCATTTATAATTTCAGCTAACTGCTTAACAACATCATCAGGATTTAACTCCATATTAAATTTTAAAGTATCATCAACTATTGCAAAAGGATGAACTTTAATAGGCAAAAGCTGTTCCATATCTAAGTTGTAGAATGTAAAGGAACTAGCGATTCCTGCCCTAAATCCCAAAACAGAAGCATAACCCATTGTATAATCATTAGTAATGCCAACTTCTAATAAACGTTTATATGTTTTAGGGAATGATAATTGTAAAAAGTGTTGACGACTAAAGGTAACCTCTCTCTTTTGAATATACTCAAGGCGTTTTATCTCGACTGCTAATTGGGTTTCATTAATACTTGAACCAAAAGAAGGGTGAACACCAACTGGTGCCAAATCCGCTAAACGTTTGATTAAAGCTTGAAAGCTACTGTTAGTATGCGAAATATTTTTATCATTCAAACCATAGTCTCCTAATAGCACAAAATAACGCATATCAATATTATATTTCTTCTGCAAATTAAATTGCAAGGAATAAGTATCAAAAGGATCTTTTCTTTTCTTAGAACTAACTGCTACTGCCATTTTTAAAGAGTCAATATCAAACAGTAAGATTGCTTTTAATAAAAATGCAGCTGAACGTACAAAACCTTTCCCTTTATATAGGTAAGCATTGTCAATATCAATAGTTGAAATGAATTTAAATATTGGAGATTTTATTTTTAAATGAGGGAACTTATCCTCAAAAACACTTATTAATTGCTTAGCCCAAATATTAACAACAGGCTTTTGTAAAAAGTTATGCTTAAAGGCCAAACTCTCTTCCGCTTTAAACCGATTATATTTATCTTTTAAGTGAGGCAGATACTCTTCATACCTACTTACTAAATAGAAACTTGATGCAAAAATATCATAAGCAAAAGCACTTTCGTTTGAAGCTTGAAAAAAAACTGGGCAATTTTCATGTTCCTCAATTTGAATTGACACTTCATTTATTCCTCTTTCATTTAATAAAGAATGTGCTTCTACAAATACTTCACTCTCACAAATAGGAGATAATGAATAATTCAATTTTGAAGTTTGAGCTGCTAGGTAAGTGGGCTTGTCATCCGTTAACTGATATTCAATTTGGTAAATCTCATTGAAAATTAGCCCAAAGACATACTGGTGCCTGGCTGTAATCTTAGGAATATATACTAACAAGCTTTGCATTAGACAAATATAAAAAAAAGGGCTTATCACAATGATAAACCCTTTCTAGATAATTAATTTCTTGTTTATTTATGCTAATGCATTTACATGCTTAGATAATTTTGACTTCAAATTAGAAGATTTATTCTTATGAATAATATTTCTTTTTGTCAATTTATCCAACATACCTGCAACTTTAGGAAATAAAGCAGCTGCTTCTTTTTTATCTGTTAAAGCACGCAAAGCTCTTACTGCATTTCTTACAGTTTTATGCTGATACTTATTTAACAATCTTTTTGTTTCTGATTGTCTAATTCTTTTTATTGCTGACTTATGATTTGCCATAGTTTTAAATTTTAGTAGCCCGACGGAGAATCGAACTCCGGTTACATGGATGAAAACCATGCGTCCTAACCACTAGACGACCGGGCCATAATGTTCTCAAAATTGAGGGTGCAAATTTATACTTTTTTTAAAACCACACGAAAAATTAATCATTATTTGTTTCAAAAGAAAATTTGTAACCCATTCGCTTGGCAGTTTTGAGTTTTTGATTGTTATTCATATCTAGTATTTGATGAACAGAAACAACTTTAACATCATTGAAATTTGGTGCTTGTAAATCAAAATTTAAAGCATAAACCATTGTCTCATTAATAATTTTATCAATCTGAACTTCATTTATTTGTTGATTTATAAAATCATTAAACAAAAAACCTAACTGTTTATCACCCTCAACAAAAAAATGTTTATCCTTATTAACAAACACACGGGCGATTAAATAACCCGCATCATTCATTCGATTGTATTTAAAAGAGTCCGAAAGGAAATTATAGATATTAATCACCCCGCAAAAAGACCTTAAATTATCCTGCTTAACATATTTTGTTTTATGAATTAAATGCGAATTTGGAAAATCAAATACATTGGAATGCATATGAAAAAGTAAAGTATCCCCCGAAAATTTTAATTTTGATTCAAAATCACCAGCAGAAGAATAGATAACTTGTACATCTTTATCAGACAATTCATTATTAACAACATCTGATTTAGCTTTTAAATATTGCTGAAATTCAGCAAAAACTTCCTTAGTTTTTCGATAAACCACTTGCTTTGCGCTAGCTTTAGTCTTTAATAATTCTATTATTTTCTCCTGTTGTTTCATCCTTTAGTATGACTTAGCAAACAATACTCTTCTATCAGAAGGCTTCCCCGAAAACAAACAAACTCCATCTTCCATTTTTACATCCAAAGGAATACATCTTATTGTTGCTTTAGTTTCTTGTTTAATTAATTCTTCAGTTTCAGCAGTACCATCCCAATGCGCATATATAAAACCACCTTTTTCAATTAACTTCATGAACTCCTCTTTAGAGTCTGCTTTATAGGTTTTTTCTTCACGATAAGTCAATGCTTTTTTATATAGATTATCTTGAATATTCGCTAACAAATGTTCAACCTTATTTTCAATATCTATTATTTGGTAAGTTTCTTTTTCTAAAGTATCTCTACGAGCCACTTCAATAGTACCGTTTTCTAAATCACGAGCCCCTAATGCTAAACGCAATGGTACTCCTTTCAATTCGTATTCTGCAAATTTCCAACCTGGCTTATGTGTATCTCTATTATCAAATTTAACTGATATGCCTTTTTCTTCTAAAGCTTTCTTTACTTTATTAGCAACCCCTGACACAGCAACTAGTTGTTCATCTCCTTTGTAAATTGGCACGATAACTACTTGAAATGGAGCTAATTTAGGAGGTAATACTAAGCCGAAATCATCAGAATGAGTCATGATTAAAGCACCCATCAAACGAGTTGAAACACCCCATGATGAAGCCCAAACATATTCTTTCTTCCCTTCCTTAGTTGCAAACTTCACATCAAAAGCTTTTGCGAAATTTTGTCCTAAAAAATGAGATGTACCTGCTTGTAAAGCTTTACCATCTTGCATAAGTGCTTCAATACAATAGGTTTCTTCAGCACCGGCAAAACGCTCATTCGCTGATTTCAATCCTTGAACAACTGGCATTGCCATAAAGTTTTTAGCAAAATCAGCATAAATACCAATCATCTGCTCAGTTTCTTCTACTGCTTCTTTTTTAGTAGCATGAGCAGTATGTCCTTCTTGCCATAAAAACTCAGTAGTCCGCAAAAACAACCTTGTACGCATTTCCCATCTTACTACATTTGCCCATTGGTTTATCAAAATTGGCAAATCACGATACGATTGTATCCATTTACGGTAAGTATCCCAAATAATGGTCTCGGATGTAGGGCGGACAATTAACTCTTCTTCTAATTTAGCAGTAGGGTCAACTATTAAGCCACTACCATCTTCAGCATTTTTTAAACGATAATGCGTAACAACAGCACATTCTTTTGCAAAGCCCTCAACGTGAGCAGCCTCTTTACTTAAATATGATTTTGGGATAAAAAGAGGGAAATAAGCATTCACATGACCTGTTGCTTTGAACATTCTGTCTAGTTCTGCTTGCATTTTTTCCCAAATAGCAAACCCATAAGGTTTAATTACCATACAACCTCTTACTCCTGAATTCTCTGCTAAATCAGCACCTTGTACAATTTCATTATACCATTGTGAATAGTCCTCGTCTCTTGATGTTAGTTTTTTTGCCATTATGCTTTAAAAAATGTAATTTTGTAATGTTATTCTCGTTAACTTATTAAAGTTGCACAAAACTAACAAATTTAACTAGCATAAGTTTATGCCTGTCAAACAAAATATACTACTATGAGACCTTTACTTTCTACCTCTATCATTTTACTTTTTTTATCTTCATGCATTACATCCTCCCATGTGCATTATAGCGACCCTAATTATTTGGGTAGCACTGAATTTACTAGTTATGAAGATATTGTAACAGAACCTGTAGCCCAAATTTATCAAACACAAGATACAGACACAATAACTGATAATTATTATAGCGAGTATGATGTTGCTGATGATTATTACGATTATAGTTTTTCTTCAAGAATAAGAAGATTCCATAGACCAATGTATTACAGCAATTATTATGGAGGACTCTATACTGATTATTACTGGTATAACAATGATCCTTTCTATTGTGGAACAAGTATCTATTACGGATACAATTGGAATTCTCCTTATTACTCATACTATTCTCCTTATTACTACAATAATCACAATAGTTATTACGCTTATGGACACAACAATTACCACCATAATACACCAACTTACACCTACTACAATACTAACAACAATAAACACACAACAGGAAATAGAGGCTCATTGTCCTCACATTCTAGCGGAAGAGGGGTGAAAACAAATACTATTATCCCGAATACTAATGTTAATACATCAACCTTAAACATTAGGAATGGGAATACTTTGAAAAATAATACCAATTCTACAATTAGGAATAACTCAATAACAACAAAACCTTACAGAGGAAATACGACTATTAAGACAGGTAATAGCAGAGGCAATACTAGTATTAAAACAAACACTAACAGAACTAATACTACTACCAAAACGAACAATTCTTACAAAGAAAAAACATCAACTAAGACCACTACAAAAAAAGGAACTCGCTCCTATACTGCTCCAAAATCAAACAGGAACAAAAGAAGTTATTCAGCGCCAAAATCTAACTCCAGTAAGAGGAGTTATAATTCTGAAAGTAGTAAATCTAACAGAGGAAGTAGATCCTCAGGAGGTTCAAATAGAAGAAGTGTAAAACCAAGAAAATAAGAAATGAAAAAAGGATTATTAAGCCTAACAATTATTGCACTAAGCAGCATTACTTTATTAGCTCAAAACGAGATTGATGCTTTACGTTTTTCACAAGATGCCCAATTAGGCACAGCTCGTTTTTCAGCAATGAGTGGCGCATTTGGCTCTTTAGGTGGAGAGTTTTCGGCACTAAGTCTAAATCCTGCAGGAATTGGGATGTATCAATTTTCTGAATTTAGCTTTACTCCCAGTTTCAGCCTAAATAGTACTACTTCTTATTACGGAATTAAAGAAAATGACTATAAATCAGGACTAAAAATAGGTAACATAGGACTTGTATTTTCAAGTCTAAGAGAAAATTCAGAATGGAAAAGATTCAATTTTGCTATTGGCTGGAATCAATTAGCAGATTATGATAGAAATATTAGAATTCAAGGTGAAAACAATACTTCCTCAATAGCTGATAATATTTTAGCTATTTCTCAAGGAAATTCTATTGATGAGTTAAATACACTTTATTCTGCGCCAGCCTTCTGGACTAACTTAATTGATTTAGCAGATAATAGTGTAGACACTACAACTAATTGGTATGCTCACGATAACGGAGATTATATTTCCCATGTTAACGGAAACTCTTCAAAAACTCAAACTAAAAACATTCATTCTTCTGGAGGAAAAAATGAGTTTATTTTCTCTATCGGAGGTTCTTTTAACGAACAGTTATATTTAGGTGCAACAATAGGAATTCCAACTATAGATTATTATGAAAGATCAACTTATAGTGAAACAAATTTTGAAGATACAATTAATGGTTTGCAAGGATTTGACTTACATGAGGAATTAAGCGTCTCTGGAGAAGGTCTAAACTTAAAACTAGGTGCAATACTTAGAGTAACCGAAAACTTAAAACTAGGTGCAGCCCTGCACACCCCAACAGCTTACAGAATTGAAGAAAATTTCAGCACAAGTTTAACAACACATTTTACTGAAGAAAGTTTTACCGAACGCTCAAACACTAACTATTTCGAATACGATTTAATTACGCCTTGGAAAGCAATTTTAAGTGCATCATCCTTGTTAAACAATAATATTCTACTGAGTGCCGACTATGAAATAGTTGACTACTCTTTCTCAAGCATGCATTCTAGTCAATACACGTTTACTGATGAAAATAATGTTATCCAGGAATTATATACCCAAACTTCTAATATCCGTTTAGGTGCTGAGATAAATTTAAAGCCTTTTGTAGTTAGAGCTGGATACTCAAAATACGGAAGTGCATTTGCAAACAAAGATTATAGTAAAGAAAATTTCAGCTTTGGATTAGGAATAAATAATGGTGGGTACTATTTGGATGCTGCTTATGTGTTATCACAAGGAAATAGTGAACACCTACTATACGGTGAGGATTATATCAATCCTGTTTCCTTAGTAAATACAAATCATAGTCTAGTATTTACATTAGGATTCAGATACTAATTAGTAACTCGTACCAAGCCAACTTTTGCTTTTTGATGGATTCCTCTTTCATAATCAAAATCAGAAAAAGATAAACATTTTTCAAAATAGATTTTTGCTTGTTTTAACTTATCCTGTTTTTCGTAAATCAACCCTATTTGTAAAGCTGACATAGGTGCGTAATAGCTTGTGGATTGATTATCAGCAATTCCTAAATCATATGATTTTTGATAATTAGTAATTACCACTACATCTTCATAATTAAGTTTTGATTTTATACGTGCCAAACGGTACCAATACTCATCATAGAAGCCAGAATATTTCTTCAGTATTTTTACACTTGAAATTTCCAGCAGTGCTTCATCATAATAGCCACCATCATAAAGCAACCTTGTTCTTAGTAACCAAGAATGCGTATGATATTTATTTTTTATTGCAGAATTAGCTTCTTTCAAAGCAACTTTATCCTCATCAATTGAAGCAATCCCCTTAGCTTTTACCAACTCAAAATAGTTATTATCTTCTCCTTGTAAAAAGGAAATCCAAGCTAACTTTTGATAAGCCGATTTTATATAATTATTTCCTTTAAAACCCTTAAGGAAACGATTAAAATACATCTCAGATTTTTCATAATCCAATGTGTACAAATAAGACATTGCTTGTAAGTAATCCAAATAATAAAAAGGATATCTTCCTTCAGTAACTGGGCGGTTTTCCAACACCTTAACGCATAAATCATTTTCACCTAAAGCATGCGAAAGACGAGCTGCAGCAAAATTTAACAAATAATTATCGGAATACTTACTCCCTATGTCATCCAATAATTGCTTATAAGCTATTTCATCATTGGTCATGTTTAACTGCAAGAAAGCAGTTAAGAATATGACTTCTGAATGATACATTTCCATATCCTCATCTTTTAACAAAGACTTCAATTCTGACAACCCGAGTTCAACACTACCCTCCATCCCAACTAAGCTTACTATCCATTGATATTTTTCAGGAATAGCACCAACCAAAGTATGTAATAACCCTAAGCCTTTGATATTGAGTTTAAAGTCAGGAAATTGCTCTTGATTTTTTTCCAAAAGAGAATAAGCTTTCTGAATTTCATAAGCAGCTGTTAAGTATTCTTCAAATTTTATACGCGCAAAAGCCCATTGCAAATGCACTTCAGCTTGAGCATATAAATAATAAGGAGAACTATCATCTCCATCTTGCATAAAATCAATTCTATCGGATTTCAAATCCTTTGCAGTTGAGAAGAATGCTTTTTCTTCCCCAATAAGAATCGTTAAAAAATCAATATAATTTTGATGCAAAACAAGGATGCCATTGTCAGGATGTTCAATTTGTTCTATGTGAAGCAATTTATTGGCAGCTTCAAATTCCAAATTAATAATATGAGTGTACGATTGCTGCATTCTTACATTCATCTGAAATGATGCAAACAAAGGGTTAGATAAAAAAAGAAATAGTAACGTTAAAATTCTCATTGTATAAAAAAAGGGACTTCAAAAATATGAAATCCCTTTAAATTAAGTTCGTTTATTATTAAGCTTCTTGCTCTTCAAATATATTTGAGTCAACCATAATTCTACCACAATGCTCACAAACAATTACTTTTTTGTGCATTTGAATATCTAATTGTCTTTGTGGTGGGATTTGGCTAAAGCAACCTCCACAAGCATCACGCTCAACAGAAACAACTGCTAATCCATTTGACACTTTACTTCTAATTCTCTTGTAAGCGTTTAATAATCTTTCGTCAATTACTTTTTCAGCTTTTGCAGAATCCTTCATTAAAGCAACTTCTTCTTTCTCAGTTTCTTTGATGATTTCATTCAATTCACTCTGCTTTATTTTTAATTCCTCTTCCTTTTCAGTAATTTGAGCTGCACAAGCATTGATGATTTCAGTTTTATGCAAAACATTAGCTTGATTCTGAATTTTATTCTTTTCAGCAATCTGAATTTCTAAGTTTTGAAATTCAACTTCTTTCGTTAAAGAAGTAAATTCACGATTATTCTTGATGTTTTTTAACTGCTTTTCATACTTTTCAATAGCATCAGTAGCCAACTCAACAGTGTTTTTATTAGCTGTAATGTTACTATTAATAGTTATTAATTCCTCATTAAATTTCTCTAATCGAGTATTTAATCCTTCCATTAAATCTTCTAAATCTTCAATTTCCAAAGGCAATTCTCCTCTGATAATTCTAATTTTATCCACTTCAGTATCAATTACCTGAAGTTGGTGTAAAGCTTTCAATTTATCTTCAACTGAAGCTGTAGTTTTTTTAGTCGTTTTTGCCATTATAAGTACTTTATCGGATTTGTATTCACTTTTGATAATCGGACGGCAAATTTAGTAAAATTTTTGACAAGCAAATCATAAATCAAATCCTTTGTAAATTGCTCACTTTCATAGTGCCCAATGTCTGCAATAACAATTTTATTTTCAGCATCAAAAAACTCATGATATTTAAAATCAGCCGTTATAAAAATGTCCGCTTTTGCAGCTATTGCATTTTTAAGTAAAAAACTACTACTACCCCCACAAACTGCAACTGTTTTAATCTCTTGCTTTACCAATGGAGTGTGCCTCACACAATCTGTTTGCATATACAGTTTTAAATTTTTAAGAAATACTGGTGCTTCAACAGCTACATTCAGTTCACCAATAATTCCAGACCCAACCAATTGATGTTTATTATCAAGCACATAAATCTGATGAGCAACCTGTTCATAAGGGTGAGCAACTTCCATAGCATCCAAAATAGCTCTTTCTTTAAATTTAGGATAAATCACCTCAATCCTATCCTCATTTTCTGTGTGATTTTCTCCTATTTCTCCTACAAAAGGAGTGCAATTTTCATTCGCCCTAAAAGTTCCTTTTCCTACTAAAGTAAAACTACATTGATCATAATCTCCAATAGTTCCTGCCCCTGCTTCAAATAAAGCAGTTTTTAAAGTTTTAGCATTTATGGTAGGGCAATACACAACCAATTGCCTCAACAAATCAGATTTTGGAGCCAAAACCTTACAATTTTCTAATCCTAATTTTTCAGCAATTTTAGCACTCACACCATTATGTACATTATCCAAGTTGGTATGTATAGCGTAAATAGCAATATCATTCTTTATCGCTTTTATAACCGTGCGCTCAATATAATTAGAGCCATTCAACTTTTTAAGTCCACTAAAAATGATAGGATGATGAGCAATTACCAAATTGCAACCTGTC
>Ga0209482_1000471_pt1 | contig 34049 bp, 37 predicted proteins | sample CoawatmetaG10DNA_FD_187512 | JGI IMG/M metagenome (GOLD analysis project Ga0209482, IMG submission 187512) | Marine microbial communities from the West Antarctic Peninsula - Coastal water metaG104-DNA (SPAdes) (version 2) | ecosystem: Environmental > Aquatic > Marine > Coastal ...
ATTACATCAGCCTTCTGTCAGAACAATACAAATCAGCAGGCGAAAGTAAATCAATAACAAACTGGCTAAACGCTATACTTCAAGGCTTCAAGAGTAACTATAAAGGTAAAAAAGACAATACAAGCTCATTGATTTACACCTTTAGATTAACCTAAACCCCGGAAGGCTTTGTGGAGCTCGTAGCTCGTATGTGTTATTGATGTTTTTACATGAACGTTTCTTTCTAGATCCTTCAGGCATGATCCAAGTGCAGAAGTTATGGTTTGCGCTCCTTGCGGTAAAACAGATCCGCTAAGCTTCTGAACATTTATAGCGCCCAAGTCTGTAGCGCTACTTTCTGTAGCCTGTACATTGTGATAAAAACCACGTTCTAAAAAATGTTGTGCTCTGTAAATCAGTGTTTTAAGGCTTTCTTTTGGCAACGCTGCTAGTTCGTTAACAACCTCTGTTATTTCAGTTGGATTTCCTTTGTAACAAGTGCGCATCCATTGAGCAAAGCCTTCAATTTGTGTTGCTTCAGGACTCTGCTTAGCTGTTATTGCGGCCCCGAGGTTAGGTGCGTAAACCATTTCTAGCAACTTTATAGTGGCGCTTGGCTCATCGCGTAATTCTGTATGAAAAGAGTCGCCACGTAACGGTTTACAATGCCACGGCGCGCATCTAGAGACGATAGTAGGAAGAAGTCTGTTTTTCCGGTGACTCACAAGAATAATATAGGTGTTTGGGAGCGGCTCCTCTATCAGTTTAAGAAGCTTATTTGATGCTGCGGACTTGATTTGTTCTGGCATCCACAACAAAAGAACTCGGTTTTTACCCTCTGCAGCGGTTAAACTAAGCTTGTGCTGGAGGTTTTGAATTTCTTTTACAGGAATTTGCAGTTGCTGGTTCTTTGTAGAAATTAGCTGTTGCCAACTATCAGGATCTAAGAATCGATTAGAAACAAGGGCTGAACGAAATTCTTTGACATAATCATCAGACGTTCCCATTGACCCGCCGCTGACAACAGGAAACGTAAGGCTAAGATCGGGGTGTTCAAGCTTATTAACCCTTGTACATCCTTTACACGCTCCACAGTCGGTATTGGTATCACACAATAAAAGACGCGCAAGTGTAAGGCCAAGCGGCAGACCGTCTTCGCCAGGGCCAGAAGAAATTAAGTTAGCGTGGTGCAGTTTTTTTGTATCAACAGCGTGCTTGAGTTGAGAAACAATTACCGCGTTGTTATATGTTTGGAACATGGATGAAGAGTCTAAAATAGATGGTAAATTTGCACATCATTTAACATTCAAATTTATATGAAAACCTTCGACTTTTCTGGAAAGAACGTTTTGATTCGCGTTGATTTTAACGTTCCTCAAGACGATCAACTAAATATAACGGATAACACCCGTATTAAGGGGGCTTTATCAACGATATTATCTGTCGTAAATTCCGGGGGCACTGCTGTTTTAATGAGTCATTTGGGCCGTCCAAACGGAGAAATAAGCGCTAAATACAGTCTTAAATCACTTGTTGGGGAGATAGAGTCTTTAACGGGAGCGACGGTTCATTTCGCAGACGATTGTATAGGCGATGTAGCAAAGGACGTTATCGAAGCCGCTGGCCCGGGCGAAATAGTATTGCTTGAAAACTTGCGCTTTTACAAAGAAGAGACGGATGGTGATCGTGAATTCGCAGGAGCTCTAGCAGAGCTTGGAGATATTTTCATAAACGACGCGTTTGGTACAGCGCACAGAGCGCATGCTTCAACGGCAATTATAGCCGAGTATTTCGACGATGACCGTAAAGGCTTTGGTGCCTTAATGGATGCCGAGGTAAAAAGCATATCAAAGGCATTAGGCAGCGACAGAGCAACAACGGTCGCGATTATTGGCGGTGCTAAGGTGAGCTCGAAAATTGGAGTGATCAGCAACATGCTTGAAAATGTAGGTACGGTGGTTATCGGAGGTGGAATGGGTTTCACCTTCGTTAAAGCGCTCGGGGGAGAGATAGGTACTTCTCTTGTGGAAGACGATAAATTAGAATTGGCCAGAGCACTTATTCTTAAAGCTAAGGACAACGGGTGTAACCTCTTGTTGCCAGTGGACACGTTAATTACCAAAGACTTTGCAGACACCCCTGCTGAACGCAACTGTCCTATAGGTGAGATTCCTGACGGCTACATGGGACTAGACAACGGCCCAGAAAGCATTGAAGCTGTTAAAAACGTGCTACAAAACGCTACTACGATTATTTGGAACGGCCCAATGGGCGTCTTTGAATTTGAAAACTATGCCAGCGGCACAAAAACTGTAGCAGAAGCCATCGCCAGGAGCACGGCAAATGGAGCGTTTTCATTGATCGGTGGCGGTGATAGCGTAGCGGCAATCAATAAGTTTGGCTTCGCAGATAAAGTGAGCTATATAAGCACAGGCGGCGGCGCAATGCTTGAGTTTTTGGAAGGTAAAGAGCTTCCCGGTGTGGCTGCGCTAAGCTAGAAAAGAAGACATGATTTCAGTGAAGTCAAGAAGAAACGGGTAAAAAAGCGAGTCTATTATCCACGCTGGATGATGTAGCCCCGCTCCATCTTTGATAGTGGAGTAGGCAAAAGTGATAAGAGTCAGCCACAACACCGACTTTAAGAGGCCAAAAACGCCACCGAAAATTCTATTGACACCACCAAGAAAAACGGATTTTAGCACTTTGTCAAGCAGGTTGCCAAACAGCATGACAGCTAGGTAAACAGCTAAGAAAAGCACAAGGTAGGCCGTAACGGTGGCGTACTTTTCGTCTATAAATGAGACTAAATATCCCGCTGTATCTTTGTGAAAGCGGAAGGAAATGAATACAGCGAGCACAACGGCTATTATTCCGGCTACCTCCTTAACAAAACCCTTCCATATTCCTTTGATAAGGAGAAAAGCAGTAAAAATCAATATAACGAGGTCTAGTCCTTGCATAACACCCACAAATTAGTGAGAAGCGCAGAATTAAAAGCAGATTGGGAAACATTACTTAAGAAACTTACCAATCAATTTCCTGGTGACGGAGATCTAGATCTTGACGGAGTGTTGCTCCTTGTGGGGACACAAGAGCTACAGATGGGTTATGTAAAAATGAAGAAGGACGTAAAAATAAACGTTCTTCATGTTGCTATATGTACCGTCCTTGAGCCCTATGGTTATTATGAGTTTGAAAAAAGAGATGAAGAGGGTTGGCCTCATTACAAAGCCCTAGAAACGTTGCCTAACTTAAAGGCCGGGGAACAAGCGATACTCATGAAACAGGCCGTGGTAAACTACTTTAAAGATAGCTCATACATTTAATCAACAAAAAAGCCGCTCAACGAGCGGCTTTTTTGTTAGGGTAAAGGTTCCTAGCAAGGCTAGCAACCGGGATCGAGGGGATCGTATGGCAGTAGAATTATTGTGGACTCCACTGTTTGATTCTCCTCTAGCTTAATAAACCCACAGCCAATGTGCGTGAAAGGATTGCCTCCGCGGGTGCCTAAAACTTTAAAAACAGCTTCATAGTCATACTCGAATTCAACCATGCCGTCTAGACCCGTTGTGTCAACCATATAAGCTTCGTCACGATGTCCTGGGACGTCAACAGAAGCTTCTACTGCCACGTTTTGGATAGGTACACCATTTGCGTTAGTGACCTTAATACGGAAAGCGTATGTTGGGTTATCAATTCTACAACCGGTAGCTACCAGTAGGCTTATTATTGAAAGAGCTATAAATTTTTTCATCATTCTACACAACCGTTAGGATCTCCAATGGGGTAAAGTACAACATTTACAGCAATAGTCTCGCCGCGAACAAGCCTTACGTAGTTACATCCCTCGTAGACCATTTTCCACGCTTTGATATCCTGGTAGGCCTCAAAGCCTGATTTAAACACAACTTCGCCAGCAGTATTTGTGAAGCTATACCACTCTACTGATCCAGGAACAGGAGTGAACATCTTGACGGCGGCATTCTGCACAGGGACACCGTCTTCATTAGTTACTTTGATTTTAACAAAGTATTGAGTGGCCTCTTCTTCACAGGAAGAAAAAGACAGCATAACTACAAGTAAAAGAATAAGGCGTTTCATGCTCGGAATTCAGTAATTTTGTCAAATCTACAACAAAGCAATCGTAATAGACTAGGCAGTTATGCTTGAAAACGTTCAAAATCTTCAAAATCAAATTGAATCGACCACTTTAGCCACTAAAGAGGACGCAGATAAATTCAAGCTTACCCACCTTAGCAAGAAGGGGTCAATACAAGGGCTATTTAAAGCGTTTCGTGAGGTTCCACCAGCCGAAAAAAAGGCTTTTGGCGCTGCGCTGAACGCGCTCAAACAATTAGCAGAACAGATACACACAGAGGCTTCGCAGTCTTTTGAGAGCGAAAACGTGTTGGGTGAAAACGGAGATCTGACGCGCAGCGGTAACCCCCATGACCTAGGGTCGATACACCCGATTAACGCTATAAAAGATGAGATTGTAGACATTTTTAAGCGCATAGGATTTAATGTAAGCACCGGTCCCGAGGTTGAAGATGATTGGCACAACTTTACCGCGTTAAACTTTCCAGAAGAGCATCCAGCAAGGGATATGCAGGACACTTTTTTCGTTCAACGCAATCCAGACTGGGCACTTAGAACACATACTTCTAGCGTGCAAGTGCGCGCCATGGAAAACGTGGCGCCACCGATCCGAACGATTAGTCCAGGTAGGGTTTTTAGAAATGAAGCTATTAGTTCCAGAAGCCATTGTGTTTTTCATCAAATTGAGGGTCTTTATATAGATAAAGACGTCAGCTTTGCAGACTTAAAACAGGTGCTACTGTATTTTGCACAGGAGTTTTTCGGCAAAGCAAAAATCAGAATGCGTCCATCCTATTTTCCATTTACCGAACCCAGCGCTGAGGTAGATGTATACTGGGGGTTAGAGAACGAAATAGACCATAAAATAACTAAAGGAACAGGCTGGCTCGAGGTCATGGGTTGCGGAATGGTAGACCCAAACGTACTTAAAGCCAACGGAATTGATCCAGAGATATATACAGGTTATGCCTTTGGGATGGGAATAGAAAGAATAGCGATGAACCGCTATCAGATTCCAGACATCAGACTCTTTACAGAGAACGATAAAAGGTTCTTGTCTCAGTTTAAGACAGGGCTCTAGGGCAAACAGGTTATTTAAAGGATAAAAACAAAAAAGCCCATGCATATAGCGTGGGCTTTTTTGTTTTTAGAAACGATAGAAAACTAGTCAATCGTCACTATTTTCAGCATGTTGGTAAAGCCTTTTTCACCAATTGGCATTGACGCAATTTTCACAACAAGATCTCCGCTAGACACTGATTTAGAGTCTTTTAGTATTTGCTCTATATCACCGAAACTACGGTCGGTGCTGTCCATGCCATCATAGTAGAAGGCCTCTACGCCCCAAACCAAAGACAACTGGTTCATGATGTGTTGGTTGGCTGTAAAAACAATGATCCTCGTTTTAGGACGGTGACCTGCAATTTTCAATGCGGTGTATCCACTGAAAGTTAATGTGAGAATCGCAGCAGCACCTACTTGGTCGGCTATTTTGGCCGCGTTGTAGCATATAGTTTTAGTGATGTAACGCTCGTTTTTAATGGAAGGCTCATTGTCTAATAACGGACTGATATTAAACCTCGATTCGACATTAGCTACTATGCTAGCCATGGTCTCGACCACTTTAACCGGCCACTTACCTACAGAGGTTTCGCCAGACAACATAACAGCATCAGCACCGTCACAAACAGAGTTTGCCACATCGTTAACTTCTGCACGAGTTGGGCTTTGACTTTCAATCATGCTCTCCATCATTTGCGTAGCAATGATACAAGGCTTGGCCTTTTCAAGACACTTTTTAACAATCATTTTCTGGACCATAGGAACCGCTGAGTATGGAATCTCAACACCTAAATCACCACGAGCGACCATAATAGCGTCCGTAGCATTTATAATATTGTCGATATCATCAACTGCCTCAGGCTTTTCTATTTTAGAAACAATTTTCGCAAAACTCCCAAACTCATTGATAATGGCCCTCAACTCATGAACGTCTGCGGCACCCCGAACAAAACTTAGTCCAATCCACTCGACTCCTTCTTCCATCGCAACAACGACGTCTTCAAGATCTTTTTTTGTTAAACAAGGCAAACTAACCTTTGTGTTTGGGAGATTAACGCCCTTTTTGCTTTTGAGCGGCCCTCCTTGAATAACACGGGTTACCACCATGTCTTTCTTGTTAGTCTCTAAAACCTCACACATAAGCTTACCGTCATCAAGCAAAATATGCTCTCCGGTATTGACGTCTTGAGGAAATTGAGCATAGTTCATATAAACAAGATCTGCCGTCCCCTTTACCTTGTTTGTCGTAAACCGGAGAAGGTCTCCCTCTTTAACTACAGCCCCCTCTTCTACGTCACCAACACGAAGCTTTGGCCCCTGTAAATCGGCTAAAACAGCGATTTTACAGTTGTGCTCAGCATTGATTTGTTTAATCAATTGAATGGTACGCCTGTGGGTAGCATGATCTCCGTGAGAAAAATTAACACGGAAAACGTTAACCCCCGCTATGATCATTTCAAGCAAGACTTCTTTATGCCAAGATGCAGGCCCTAGTGTGGCTACAATTTTAGTGTTGTTAGAGGTTTCTGATTTCATATAAAAGATGTGTTTCTTGTTGCGTTAGTTGTGTATGTGCCTCAAAATACTGGGCAGTAGTGATCTTAGGATTTTTTTTAAGCGCCGATTCTAAATCAAACGCAAAGTCCGAGCTTTCTGCTATTAAAACATAATCCCAATGCTTAACAGAGGGCAAAAGATGCTTTTCTGGCATACTCTCAAATAAGCTCCAGCCCTCAACCTTGTTGGTATTTGCTCCTGAGCTGATGTTCATGATCATACAAATGGCCTCGCCATTTTGGTCTTTTCCGTCAAAAACATTGTATTCCCAAACGGCACTTTCTTCCCAGGTGTCCAAAGGGTCTGGGCGACACACAAGCGTAAGCCCATATTGTAAGTTTAACCAATAGGCAAGCTCGAAATCACGTAAAGTCGTTCGAACACCAACGGTGCTAAAGTTCATTTTTACACGCTCTAGCGCGTTGATGTGCTTCATCTTAGCCATTCGTCACTATGTGCTTATGATAATAGTCTTTTGCGGCAAGCTCCTCCCCTTTTTTCTTTGAGGTCCCCTCGCCCTTAGCCTCTAGTGCATCGTCTACATATAAACCCATGATAAAGGTGCTGTTATGCTGTTCTCCCAAACGCTGAACCTCTTCAAACCTGAACGCCTTTTTGTGGCTTTGGAAATATTCGATAACCTCACTCTTGTAATTCAATGTGCTTGTTAAGAGCTCCTCGTTTGATATAAAAGGCTCTACAATAGCCCTCATAATGAAGAACTGGGTTTTCTTAAGCCCATGATCTAAGTAACATGCGCCAATTAAGGCTTCTAGAGCATCACCGTAGATGCTTTCGCTCTGGTTGCCCATAAGGTTCGCAACTACCTTATTTGGTAGGCCTAGCTCATCAGCAACCTTGTTCAGGTTGTTTCGCGAAACAAGCGCACTCCGGAGTTTCGTTAAATGCCCTTCGTCATCGGTTGGGAAACGGTAAAACAAGGCCTCTGCTACGACAAGGTCAAGGACAGCGTCACCTAAATACTCAAGACGCTCGTTATTGCGCTCCCCCCTTTTTTTACGAAAAGGGTATGCGCTAGAGTGTCTCAAAGCGAGACGGTAAAGCGCGGTGTCTTTAGGCCAAAAACCCACAATCTCTTTGATATCTTTTTCAAAGGGAGAGCGCTTAATCAGGTTAAGTAGGCGAGACACTTTCCGCATTATTCAGCCTTCTTGAAAAGTACAGAGGCATTATGTCCACCAAATCCAAAGGTGTTACTTAATGCTGCTCGTACTTCTCTCCCCTGGGCCGAATGGAAAGTTAAGTTAAGTTTAGAATCTAGATTTTCATCATCCGTGAAATGGTTGATGGTAGGCGGAATAGTATCTGTGTAAATAGACATAATAACCGCCATAGCCTCAATGGCACCGGCTGCTCCTAATAAATGGCCGGTCATGCTCTTGGTTGAAGAGATATTAATGTTGTACGCGTGTTCTCCAAAAACTTGTTTAATTGCCTTGGTTTCAGCAATGTCTCCAAGCGGAGTCGATGTTCCGTGAACATTGATATAATCAATATCCGCTGGGGTCATTTTGGCGTCTTCAAGGGCGAATAACATTACATTTTTAGCACCCAGTCCGTCCGGATGTGGTGCGGTTAAATGATGCGCATCAGCACTTAGGCCTCCCCCCGCCATTTCCGCATAAATCTTAGCACCGCGCGCTTTGGCATGCTCGTATTCTTCTAAAACAATACCAGCGCCGCCTTCACCCATAACAAAACCATCTCGATCAGCATCAAACGGCCGTGAGGCTGTTTTGGGATCATCGTTTCTGGTGGAAAGAGCGTTCATAGCGTTGAAGCCGCCCATTCCAACAGGGTTGATAGCCGCCTCAGAACCACCGGTTACAATAACGTCTGCCTTTCCTAATCGAATAAGATTGAACGAGTCAATAAGAGCATTTGTAGAGGACGCACAGGCACTCACCGTGGTGTAGTTAGGTCCGCGAAGACCGTGTTTCATAGAAATACGCCCAGGAGTAATGTCTGAAATCATCATTGGTATAAGGAAGGGATTGAACCTTGGCGTGAAGCTGTTTTCCACATATCCCTTCACTTGCTCATAGAGGGTGTCTATTCCACCAATTCCAGATCCCCAAATAACACCAATACGGTCTACGTTTTCTTTTTCAAAGTCCAACCCGGAATCAGCAATGGCTTCATCCGCCACTACCATTCCGAATTGTGTAAACCGATCCATACGACGCGCATCCTTGCGGTCTAACAAGTCGTTAGGAGTAAAGTCCTTAACCTCGCACGCAAAATGTGTTTTAAACAAGGAGGAATCAAACCTTGTGATAGGCCCAGCGCCTGAGACGCCAGCTAACAGGTTTTTCCATGTTTCTGAGGCTGAGTTGCCCACCGGAGTGAGTGCGCCAAGCCCTGTAACAACTACACGTTTAAGGTTCATAGAAAGAGGTTTTCTTATGCTTTGGCTTCTTCGATATACGAGATCGCCTGACCTACTGTTCCGATGTTCTCCGCTTGATCGTCTGGAATCTGGATATCGAATTCTTTTTCGAACTCCATAATCAATTCCACCGTGTCCAGTGAATCTGCACCAAGGTCGTTTGTGAAGCTTGCTTCAATGCTTACTTCGTTTTCGTCAACACCTAATTTGTCAACGATGATTGCTGTTACTTTTGCTGAAATGTCAGACATGATTAGTTTGTTTTAATAATCGAAACAAAGAAAATAAAAGTTTAGTTATTCTCTACTGCCTTTGCTTAGAGTTAAATTTGTGCTTTCAAGGCATCAAAGAGCATGATAAAAATAGCGATAATAGTCTCAGGGTCAGGAACTAATGCGGAAAAAATAACTAGACATTTCCAGTCAAGTAGGCTGGCACGTGTAGAAATAATAGTTACTAACAACCCAAAAGCCGGCGTAATTGACCGTTTCCAAGACATAAACGTACCGGTATTGCTTTTTGAAGACCCTAAGGAACAGGTTAGGGTTTTGAGCTATCTGGAAGACAAAATAGACGTCATTCTTTTGGCTGGATATTTAAAAATGATACCCAAGAGCTGGATCAACGCTTTTGAAGGTAAAATACTTAACATCCATCCCGCGTTACTTCCGAAATTTGGCGGTCCGGGGATGTACGGAATGCATGTACACCGTGCGGTAAGCGAACAGAGCGAAAAGGTTACCGGGATAACTATTCACGAGGTAAACGATAGGTACGACGAAGGGAAAACGATAGCTCAATACAGTGTGGAGCTAACGCCGGGAGAAGACCCAAAGTATATTGAACAGAAAGTAAGAGCACTAGAACTTAAGAATTACGCCCCTACGGTGGAGCGGTGGTTAGAAAAAATGAGTCAAGACAAGTGAAAGTAACGATATACACAGATGGCGCTGCGAGCGGTAACCCTGGTCCGGGAGGATACGGAGTTGTTTTAGAAAGTAACGCAGGTCATAGAAAGGAGCTCAGCGGGGGGTTTCGAAGAACAACAAACAATAGAATGGAGCTTCTTGCAGCGATCACAGGTCTACAAGAATTAAAAGGTGATCAGTTACAAGTGGTGGTAGTTAGCGACAGTAAATATGTTGTCGATTCCGTCAACAAGGGATGGTTAGCGTCCTGGGTAAAAAAAGGTTTTAAGGATAAGAAAAACCCTGACCTATGGCGTAAAATGGTGCCTTTACTGAAAAAACACAAGCCAGCATTTGAATGGGTTAAAGGACACAACAACCACCCTCAAAATGAGAGGTGTGATGTTCTAGCCGTCCTTGCAAGCAAAAAACCAAGTCTTCCGGCAGACGTGGGATACGAAAGCAGCCTTTAAAGCTTTAAAAACTCTTCTGGATTAATTGGAGCGCCTTCATACCAAAGCTCAAAGTGTAGGTGTGGGCCCGTAGAGTTTTCTCCACTGTTTCCAATAATAGCAATTGCTTCGCCGCTTCGTATAAAATCACCTACCTCCTTGAGAAGCGCAGAATTGTGCTTGTACGCGCTAAGAAGATTGTTTTCGTGCTGAACAATGATAATATGACCGGTTTCACTGGTCCAGTCTGCAAAAACAATAGTCCCTTCATAACACGATTTTACAGGGGTGTTCTTGTTTGCAGCGATATCCACTGCGTAATGCCCGGAGGCTCTATCAAAAGAACTCGTCACTATTCCATCTAACGGAGAAATCAGCTGAGGGATGGTTAGTTTAGGTGCTTTTTGACTTAGTGTAAAAGCGTTTTCTTCTTCTACCCATTCTCTAAAAACACTGTCTTTTGTGCTGGGGTCGGACAACACTATTTCGTCTTGAGAAGAGTCTTGAGAAGATAAGTCGACAAGTACACTGTCAATAACCTCGCCCTGTAAAATGCGCTGTACAGCGTCGATATAGTTTTCGTTTTGCTCCAAAACAAGCTCTAAGCTGTCTGTCTTAAGCGCCATTTCAATGGCTTCTCTCCTTAATTTTGAAGATGCATAGCCAGGAATGAGCTCTTTTAGAGGAGTAAAAGCAATTAATGTGGTGGTCAACATAATGGTGGCGAAAACAGATACCACAGAAAACACAAAAATATTGAGAGGGCTTAACCTCAGTGTTAGCAGCTCTTCAAACGTATCGTCGTTAAGTATTACAAAGCGAAACTTGTTTCGCCAACGTTGAACACGAGTGCTTTTTTGTTTATCAGATCTCATCGTGGTGTAAATATCGTGTTATGAATTTCTTCATCGTGCTGAAATAAAATAATTTTAGCACGTTATTAGTTCTATGCTAAAAAGGTACGCTCTTGTCATTTTATTGACGCCCCTTCTTTTTACCAGCTGCTCCACTACCAAGGATAAGTGGGTCAATAGAAAGTACCATGAAACTACCGCACACTTCAACACCTATTTCAACGGCTTAGAAGCGTATGACAAAGCGGTTTTAGACTTCGAAAAAACAGAGCAACTGGACTTTGAGAAAATACTACCACTTTATTATTGGCCTGACGAGAAACAATCCACAGCACTTTTTTCTAAAATGGATCGCGCTCTAGAAAAAAGCGCTAAAGTCATCAAGCAGCACAGCATGGTGTTCCGTGGAAAACAGAAAAATGATTATGTCGTCAGGGCGTATTTACTTATTGCGCGAAGTCGATTCTACAAACACGAGCTCATCCAAACACTGGAGGCAACAAGCTATTTAGTAGATCAATTTGGAGGAATAGAAAAGGCAAAAGAGGAGATTGTCTGGGCAAAAATACTTGCCGCACAAACACACATCCGTATGGACAATGCTTATCAGGCGGAGACACTTATAGACGAGGTCTACACGAAAGAATTGCCAAAAGATCAAATGCACGCTGCTCAAAAGGCCTATGCCTATTACTACTTACATGAGCAGAAGTGGACGGAAGCACAAGAATGGGTTGCCGCTGCAGCTCTCACGGCCCCCACAAAAGAGCAGCAAGTAAGACTGACCTACATAAGTGCTCAATTATATGGAAAACTTGGCATGGGCTACGAAAGCGCCGTTGCCTACAAAAAAGTTTTACAGCTCCACCCTAACGACTACGACATCACTTTTTCGGCTCAAATTAAAAGAGCGGAGAATTTTGATGTTTACATGGAAGACATTGCAGTGATTGTTAAGGATTTAACAAAAATGCTAAAAGATGATAAAAACATCACTTACCGGGATCAAATCTATTATGTATGGGCTTTAAAAGAACTGGACTTAGAGCACTACCCTGATGGAGAGTCCCTTTTACGAAACAGCATAGAGAGCTCGGTATCCAACCCGAAACAAAAAGGAAAAAGCTATTTGCGTTTGGCAGGGATCGCGTTTGACTTTAGAGACTTTTACAGTGCCCAAGCGTACTATGATAGCGCTATTACATTTCTTCCAGCAGATTATACAGGGCTGGACACCTTAAAGAATCGTAATGCAGTGTTGAATGAGCTTGTTGCACTGATCGATATTGTTGTTCTTGAGGACAGCTTACAATCCATGTACGGAAGGAGCGAAAACGAGCTTAGAAAAAAATTTCAATTACATATTGAAAACAAGAAAAAACAGGAAAAAGAGTCCGCCAGAAGGGCTGAAATAGCCGCACTAAACGCTGCTAAAAATGCACAATTAGCAGACGCTGGCTTCACCGCCGGTTCCGGCTCAGGACAATGGTATTTTTATAATCCACAAGTACGCTCAAAAGGATTAGCAGCATTTAAAAGAGCCTGGGGAGACAGGGTCCTAGAAGACCATTGGAGAACAAAAGACAAACCTGTAGAGGGTTTTGGACCAGGAGACGTAGTTCTCAGTGACCCAGAAGACACCTCTGCCACCCGAGAAGAATTGCTGCCTTTGGATGACAACAATGTTGGTTATTACATGGCCCGGACTCTTAAAAACGATGGAGACCTTAAAAAAAGCTTAACGAGAGAGGGAGAAGCAAAAGCGTCCTTAGGCTTTGTATATAAAGATGGTTTGCACGACTTAATGGCTGCGCAAGAAACCTGGGAGTCTTATATGAATGAGTTCAGCTCCTTGTCTCAAACTACCCCCAAGGTGCTTTATGGACAATACCTACTGTTCAAAGAAACATCTCGTGAGGAGCAGCGCGACGGGGCAAAGACAAGGCTACTAAACGATTTTGCAAACAGCCCCTTTGCAGCATTATTGAGGGGCGAAAAACAAGACCTCTCGATACCCGTGGCGGAACAAGGTGCCTATGACGATGCTTTTGCAGCATTTAGTGCTGGAAAAATCACAAGCGCGAATGCAGCGGTACTAACCTTTAAAACAGCCTATCCAAACAGCATTTTGAGCTCGAAAGCATCTCTCCTAGAGGCGTATATTTTTGGTGCAAAAGGAGATGAAAAAGGGACACAAGATCAACTCAGGGTTGTGATTAAATTGTTTCCAGGGACAGAAGAGGCGACAAGGGCTGCGCAGATTTTAGCGTTGTTGATTGATGAAAAAACGGTTGACGGAAAACAAACTAAGGGTTCAGGAGAACAAAAAGTAAGAAAAGTGGACTTTGAAGACCAGTCTAACGCGCCACACAAATTCATCCTTGTGTTACCTGCGGAGAACGCAAAAATCAATGAACTTAGAAATGGAATCGCAGACTTTAATAAGGAGCACTTTAAGTTTGACAATCTGCGCATTCAAAACATATTTTACGATAAGAGCACACAGCTTGTTATTATTAGCGGCTTACGTTCAAAAGCAAAAGCCTTGGTTTATTTGAATACCTTTAACGAACAAGGAACTGCATTAGGCCAATTTTATCCGAAGGAAATGACGGAGCTTTTCTATATTAACAATCCAAACTTTGGCAAAGTGTATAGAGACAAGGTCCTAAAAGAATATATTCAATACTTTAAAGAGTTATGATTTCAGCAGCAAAAAAAAATCCAGAACTAGCCCAGGCTTCAAATAGAATTTTAGTTGGCACCTCCATTCAAGGAGATGTTCAAACAGACGGAGACATCCGGGTTGATGGTAAAATCACAGGCAACATGACCGTCAACGGAAAACTAGTCATAGGAGAGCACGGAAGTGTTGAAGGCGATGTTGAATGTAAAAACGCATCTATCGCAGGAAGCATGAGTGGAACCTTAAAGGTTCATCAAACGCTATCGCTTTCGGTGTCGGCGAAGGTCGAGGGCAAGGTTCATTCGGAAAAACTTTCTATAGAACCAGGCGCAGAGCTTAACGGGAGCGTCACAATGGGAGCTGTAATGCATAAAATAGGCGCAAAAGAGGAGAAAAGTGTCCAAACAGCCTAACCCATTCTTGCGTTACTCTGGTCTTGCTTTTCAAATGGCCTCCCCCATCTTTGTGGGCGTTTTGTTGGGCCAGTATTTTGACGCCGAGGGAGATACGCCGCTATTCACTATTATATGTACACTTGCAGGAACTTTCGTTGGCCTTTATTTAGCGCTGAAAGATTTCATTAAATGAAAAACATCCTATTCGCACTTCTCTACACCACGGCGTATGTCCTCCAGCTGTGGGTTTTTAGAATTGACAAAATAACAAGCATCTATTTTGCTGTAGCGCTACTTCTTTTGGTCGTTACTAAACTTTTGGGAAGGATACCAAAGGTAAAAGAAGTTGAAAAAGGCTTGGTGTTTTTAGCGTTTTCGACTATCCGATTTTTTCTGTTTTTATCAGCCCTTCTTCCTACGCTGCTGCATCGAACAGCACTTGATGTGTCAAAAAGAGCGGCGATTGCCCTAACAATACCCTTGGTTTTAACGGTTGTTTATGACGCGATAATTACAATTAAAGAGCTGAAAAACAACAAATTGTAACAAAAACCCTATTTAATTCTAGGGGTGTTTGTCGTTGGGTGGATTCCGCACTACATTTGCACCGATTTTACGGCACAGAAATGACCCACATGTTCAAATCATTAGTACGATATACCGCGGCAATAGCACTTCTATTTGCTTCTTTTCAATTGAATGCTCAGCATAAAGATGCTCTTACAGCAACTGTTGATCAATCGAGCACTGCAGAGGGCCATCAAGCTGTTTCTGAGGACCATAACCATACTACAGAGGGTGTTGAATCTCAAGAGATACACGCGTCAGAAGAAGACAGCGAACTGAACATTACAGAGTTGATCATGCACCACATCTCTGATTCTCATGAGTGGCACTTCTTTGACATAGACGGGCACCCGTATTCTTTAGCGCTCCCAGTTATTGTTTATACAAAAAACGGGTTCAGCATGTTTTCTAGCTCGGTGTTTCATCACAACGACAACGGAGAAGTGGTTCACGCCGCGTCTAACGGAGATCGTTTCATTAAAGTTCACGATGTTATATACATTGCATCAGAGAAGAAAATTCACGGAGCTTGGGCTGAGCAGGGAGAGGATCATAAAGTCACCAACGCAAAACCAACGATTGACATTAGCTTGACCAAAAACGTGGTCAACTTGTTTTTAGGCGTAGTTGTTATGCTCGCTTTGTTTATGGGCATAAGTCGTAAATATGAAAATGGCGTTCCACGAGGAAAAGCTAGTTTTATAGAGCCATTAGTGGTTTTCGTAAGAGATGATATCGCCCTTCAAAATATTGGTAAGAAGAATTATATGCGATTTACACCGTATTTACTGACCCTGTTCTTCTTTATTTGGATTAACAATATCCTTGGACTTTTCCCGGGAGGCGCTAACCTTACGGGGAATATTGCTTTCACTATGACATTAGCCGCGCTAACACTCATTATCGTTAATGTTAACGCGAAGAAAGAATATTGGATTCATATTTTTTGGATGCCAGGTGTTCCGGTTTGGGTGCGGCTTATGCTTGCTCCGATCGAGCTTGTGGGTGTGTTAACAAAACCATTTGCATTAATGATTCGTTTGTTTGCAAACATGACTGCGGGCCACATCGTTATTTTGTCATTACTTTCATTAACATTCATCTTTAAGTCACTTGCTATTGCTCCTGCAGCGGTTGCGTTGACCTTGTTTATTTATATCATCAAAGTATTGGTGGCGTTCCTTCAGGCATACATTTTTGCGCTGTTAACCGCTTTGTTCATCGGGCAGGCCGTGGAAGAGCATGACCATCATTAAAAGAGAACCATTAGTTTAATTTAAAATATAGTAAAATGGTAGGTAGTATCGCAGCTCTTGGAGCAGGTTTGGCAGTATTAGGAGTTGGATTGGGAATTGGCCGTATAGGTGGTTCTGCAATGGACGGTATCGCTCGTCAACCAGAAGCTTCTGGTAAGATTCAAACGGCAATGATTATCGCAGCAGCACTAATTGAAGGTGCCGGTTTATTCGGTATCGTAGTAGCGTTGTTGGGTCTCTAATCATTCTCTTTACAAAGTAGCCCAAGCCGGGATTGCCGGCGGGCTACTTTTTAAACTACAAAAGATTAAACACAGCATAAAATGGATTTAGTTACTCCAGACTTCGGTCTCATTTTTTGGACGCTCGTAACGTTCTTGCTTCTTGTGTTCTTGCTCAGCAAGTTCGCCTGGAAGCCTATTCTTAAAATGGTAAACGACCGTGAAGCAAGTATTGAAGATGCTTTGAAAGCAGCGGAACGTGCGCGCGACGAAATGAAGTCTCTCCAAGCAGACAACGAAGCAGTTCTTAAAGAGGCACGCGAAGAACGCGAGCGAATCTTAAAAGAGGCCCGTGAGATGAAGAACAAGATCGTCTCTGACGCAAAGGATATTGCTATCGCTGAAGGCGAAAAAGCAATTGCTTCTGCAAAGGCGGCCATTGCGGCTGAAAAAGCATCTGCTATTGCAGCGCTTAAAAATCAAGCGGCTGTTCTGAGCATCGAAATTGCCGAAAAAGTATTGGGCAAGGAGCTAAGCGCCGAGAACAAGCAGGCTGAAATGATCAGCAAGATGATTGACGAAGTAAAATTCAACTAAGAGGGTATGAATTATCCAAGGGTTGCCACACGCTACAGTAAAGCATTACTTGACTTGGCCGTTGAACAGAACGACTTAGACAGGATAAGCTCAGATGTTGCGGTTTTAAAGGAAGCGATAAAAGGTTCTGAAGAACTGAAGTCGTTACTGAAAAGCCCAGTAGTAAAGGCAGATAAAAAGCAAGCAGTGCTCCATGAAATCTTCAGCGGTTCTTTTTCTCCGTTGTTTGATCGATTTATCGCACTACTAACTAAAAATGGCCGCGAAAACGTGCTTGCAGGAATATGCGAGAAGTTTGAGAAGGATGTTTTAGAATACAAGGGTATTTTAGAAGCAGAGGTTACAACTGCGGTTGCATTGACGGAAGCGGATAGAGCGAAGCTTGTAGAGACTTTGAAAAAACAATTGAGCAAGGAAATAATACTTTCCGAGAAAATTGACTCATCGGCTATTGGAGGCATGAAACTACTGGTGGGGGGGTTTCAGTTAGATAACACCATTTCAGGAAAGCTCAAAGCATTGAAAAGTCAGCTAGTTGACAAGTCTTACGAGGCGAAAAATTAAGAAAACAAAGACCTTAATATAAAGGATCATGGCAGAAGTAAATCCAGCTGAAATTTCAGCTATTCTAAAACAACAACTCTCCGGAATTGCAGGGGGTGCAGATCTTCAGGAAGTAGGTACCGTGTTAGAGGTGGGTGATGGTATCGCTCGCGCTTACGGCCTAACAAATGCGCAATCTGGGGAATTGGTTGAATTTGAAAGTGGCCAGCAAGGCATCATTTTGAACCTAGAGGAAGATAACGTGGGTATTGTATTGCTCGCGCCATCTAATGACATTAAGGAAGGGACAAGCGTAAAGCGCACCAACACTATCGCATCTATTAACGTAGGTGAAGGAATGGTTGGACGCGTAGTGGACACCTTGGGGAAACCAATTGACGGTAAAGGCCCTATTCAGGGCAAAACCTATGAGATGCCACTTGAGCGTAAAGCTCCAGGTGTTATTTTTCGTCAGCCAGTAAACGAACCCATGCAAACAGGCATCAAGTCTATTGACGCGATGATTCCAATTGGACGTGGACAGCGTGAGCTTATTATTGGTGATCGCCAAACAGGAAAGACGACGGTTGCTATTGACACGATTATCAATCAGAAAGAGTTTTTTGACAAAGGCGAGCCAGTTTATTGCATTTATGTAGCTATAGGCCAAAAAGGCTCTACGGTTGCTGGTATTGCGAAGACCTTACAAGACTCAGGCGCAATGCAGTACACGACTATTGTTGCAGCGAACGCGTCAGATCCTGCACCTATGCAGTTTTATGCACCTTTTGCGGGTGCTGCGATTGGTGAGTTTTTCCGCGACACAGGTCGTCCAGGATTAATTATTTTTGATGATCTTTCTAAGCAAGCAGTTGCTTATCGCGAAGTGTCTTTACTACTACGTCGTCCTCCCGGCCGTGAGGCATACCCAGGTGATGTATTCTATCTTCACTCAAGGCTACTTGAGCGCGCTGCAAAGGTCATTGCAGACGATACTATTGCGTCTCAAATGAACGATCTACCAGAGTCTTTGAAAGGCATGGTAAAAGGAGGGGGTTCTTTAACAGCACTTCCAATCATAGAGACACAAGCAGGCGATGTTTCTGCTTATATCCCGACAAACGTAATTTCTATTACAGATGGTCAGATATTTCTAGAGTCAGATTTGTTTAACTCAGGTGTTCGTCCAGCTATTAATGTTGGTATTTCGGTGTCGCGTGTAGGAGGATCTGCTCAGATTAAGCCCATGAAGAAAGTGTCGGGCACACTGAAGCTGGATCAAGCACAGTACCGTGAGCTAGAGGCGTTTGCTAAGTTTGGTTCGGATTTAGATGCGGCAACAATGTCGGTCATCAATAAAGGCCAGCGTAATGTTGAGATATTGAAACAAGGCGTTAACGCACCTGTTTCCGTCGCTCACCAGGTAGCTATTATTTATGTTGGAACAAAAGGAAAACTGAATAAAGTGCCTGTAGGTAAAGTAAAGGCGTTTGAAATGTCTTTAATTGAATACATGGAGGCCAACCAAAAAGCAGCGCTAGAACGTATTGCCGCAGGCAAGTGGACAGACGCAGAGATTGGCGCTATTGAGTCGTCAATTGCTGAGGTACTTCCTAATTACGAAGCTTAATAATTATATAGTCCCGGTGCTTGCGCCGGGACTTAATATACGCGCACTATGGCGAACCTTAAAGAGCTCAGAAATAGAATAACGTCTATCGGAAGCACGATGAAAATCACTTCAGCGATGAAGATGGTGAGTGCGGCTAAATTGAAGAAAGCCCAAGACGCTATTGTGCAAATGCGTCCCTATTCTTCTAAATTGACTGAAATTCTTCAGAAAGCTTCAAGTACTTTAGACAGTAGTGAAAACGTATACGGCGAAGTAAAAGAAGGCAACAAAACTAGACTGGTGGTGGTCACTTCAAACCGTGGTCTTTGTGGAGGGTTTAATTCAAGCGTTGTAAAAAAGGCCAAGGCCTATATGAATAGCAACGATGAGGACATAAGCATTGCTTCGATAGGTAAAAAAGCAGGTGAAGCGTTTAAGTACGACACTCGATTAGCAGAGAGTAACACAGAGCTTTGGGACGAGATCACTTTTGCTAACGCTTCTGATTACGCTGAATCATTGATGAAGGGTTATTTGGGTGGAGATTTTGATAAGGTGGTTATTATATATAACTCTTTCAGAAACGCAGCGGTTCAAATACCTACGGTAGAGCAATTTTTGCCATTGGCATTAGACAGCAAGGAGGTTAATGTAGACACTACTGAATATTTGTACGAGCCCACGATGACCGAGATATTGGACGATCTAATACCTATTTCTTTAAAGACGCAATTGTATGCGTCATTGTTGGACGCTAACGCCTCAGAGCATGGCTCGAGAATGACCGCAATGCACAAAGCGACTGATAACGCACAGGAGCTTCAAGGGGACTTAAAGCTGGTCTATAACAAAGCGCGTCAGGCGGCCATTACCAATGAGATTCTTGAAATTGTTGGAGGAGCTGACGCTCTAGCATAACCCTTCCAACCTTGTAATTTAAAAAGCCCGTTCTATCAAGAGCGGGCTTTTTGCTGTTCATTTTTATTTGAACATACTATTTAATAAGGTAAATCGCTTTCGTGGCGGGTTTGTAGATATTTTCTTATTTTGCGCTTCCAAACCAATTCCAATTCCAATGCGCCAAGCCACTCTTTTAGAGAAGGAGTTCATAAGTGTAAATGAACTAATGGAAATTTTTGATATTTCTAGAGCAACAGCTCAACGACTGCTAAAAAGTGGCGAAATTCACAGCAGTAAACTTGGAGGAAAAGTGATTATTCCAACGAAGCCATTGCGTGAGAAGTTTGTATAAAACCTCATGACCAACATCCGTTGAGACATCTAATGTTTTAACTTCGGTACATGTCGTCTTTTCTAACCTTGCGTGTTCGCACCTTTCTATTAATGCTGCTCACTATAGTGGTTGCATTTCTGTTGACTGGAATTTTCAGCCTCTATCATTTTCGTCTTGAGAATAGAAACTATCATTTCGAGCGTCTGGAGCGCAAAGAAAAAGCGATCCTTAGTCACATAGACTATTTAACCAGTAACAATCAGAACAAAGGCTTGCTTGCCACCCAGTGGAAGCCCATTTTATCTGGGAAAGTCACAGAAATCAGCTCAATTCACAAACTAGACGTTGGAATATATACTTCATCTGGCGATTTGATTACCGCGAGCGTCCTAAAAAACGGTTCCCTCACAATTTTCCCTGGACGCCTTACAGAATACATGGAGGACTCAGCTAAAAGTCGGGGTCGAAAAGTCACCAATGAAGGAAACTTCTTAACGTCGACGAGTGAGATTCTAGGAAAGAATAATCGTGTAGAACTCGTCGTAAGAATACCCTATGAAATAGATCCCTCAGCTATTCCAAAGGAGGATGTTGCTTTTTTACGTCAACTATTACTGCTGTATATACTCCTGTTTGTCATCGGAATTACGTTTGCCTTTTTCTTCTCCAATTACATAAGCAACAACATTAGACTTCTTATTGATCAACTAAAAAAAGTCCGTATTAATAAGTCCAACGAAAAACTAACGTGGCGGTTGAATGACGAAATAGGGGAGCTTATCCAAGAATACAATGTTCTTGTTGACAAACTGGAGACCACTGCGATAGAATTAGCCAGAAGCGAAAGAGAAAGCGCGTGGAAGGAAATGGCACAGCAAGTGGCTCACGAAATCACAAACCCACTTACCCCGATGAAGCTCACGCTTCAGATGATGCAGCGCGAAACAGATGTTACAGAAATGAAGTCGATGTCAACGCACCTGCTCGAAGAAATAGAGTCGCTAACCAATATTGCAGAGGCTTTTTCTAGGTTTGCACAAATGCCTGGACTCAAAGCAGAAAGTCTAGATATTTCATATCAAACGAATAGCGCAGTTTCCCTGTATATTGACCGCGGTGTAACCTTTGTTTCCACAGGGCCCGTTTACACTAAGGTGGACAAAGGCCAGTGGTCAAGAATTATACACAATCTCTTGAAGAACGCCCTTCAAAGTATACCAGAGGGGTCTAAGGCGGCCGTGGAGGTTTCCATTGAAAAAACGCAGGATAAAGCGGTAGTAATAATTCGAGACAACGGAACCGGTATACCACAGCAGATGCAAGACAGGGTTTTTGAACCCAACTTTACCACAAAGAGTTCAGGGATGGGACTAGGCCTTGCCATGGTTAAAAATCTAATAGAAAATTTTGGCGGGACAATTAATTTTAGTACTGGAGATCACGGAACAGCTTTTACCATTGAACTGCCTCTCACAAACATAAAATAAGACATGATGGAATATGTAATCGTAGAGATTAACGAAGGGTTAGCGCTAGTAACTATCAATAGACCAAAGCAACTCAATGCATTGAACAAACAAACCTTGGAAGAGATTGGCGAGGCTTTCGAAGCTTTCCGTGATAACAACGAAGTAAAGGTGGTGGTGCTTACAGGCTCTGGTGAAAAAGCGTTTGTCGCTGGCGCAGACATTAAAGAGTTTGCAGACTTTAGCGGAGCGCAGGGAACAGAATTAGCAAAGACTGGGCACATGACGGTCTTTAATATCATAGAAGAGTTTCCAAAACCGGTGATTGCCGCGATAAACGGATTTGCACTGGGCGGTGGACTAGAGCTGGCTATGTCGGCGCACATTAGAATAGCCTCTATGAACGCTAGAATGGGATTGCCGGAAACATCGTTGGGATTGATTCCAGGATATGGAGGAACACAGCGTTTGCCGCAGTTAATAGGCAAGGGTCGGGCATTTGAGATGCTGTTTAGCGCTAAAATGATTGACGCTGAAACCGCATTGAACTATGGTTTAGTAAACCATGTTGTTGCCCCGGAGGAGCTTTTAGAAACAGCTCAAAAAATGGCGTCATCATTCATGAAAAACAGTATTGTAGCGATGGGTTTTGTTGTTGAAGCGGTAAATGCAGGAATGCTAGAAGGTGCAATAGGATACGATGTAGAGGTTCAAGCTTTTGGTGACTGTTTTGAGACGGAAGATTTTAAGGAAGGCACAACGGCGTTTCTCGAGAAACGCAAACCGTCTTTTCCAGGAGCCTAATGAGACAACACTGGATTTCTACTGAGCAGGAACAGCGCATGGACGTGTTGGGGGAGCTTACGTCGGCCACGAAGCACATTTGGATAGGCCTACATGGCTACGGCCAATTGGTTGAGTTCTTTCAAAGACCCTTTAGAGACTTAGAAACGGAAGACAGAGCTTTTGTGTTCCCCCAAGCCCCTCATAAATTTTACATTAACGGTGTCTCAGGCCGTGTTGGCGCTTCTTGGATGACCAAGGACGAACGACTGAAAGATATAGAGAACCAAAAAAAATACCTGACTACGGTCTTAAATTGGGCGCACTCTAAAGCCCCTACTGCACACATTCATGTTTTAGCATTTAGTCAGGGAGTAGCCACTGTTATGCGATTTTTAGGGCACTCCCCCGTAGCGATAAGCACGCTATTGGCTTGGGCGGGAAGCTGGCCACTGGACGCTTCGACAGTAAACCTTAAAGCGCTTTCTAAAATCAATTTCCAAGGCTGGTTTGGGGATAACGATGAATTTATAGGCAGACAGAAGCAAACAGAAATTCAGGCCTATTATAAGAACCAATTTGAACTAGATTTAGATGTTTCTATTTACAAAGGTGGACACAAGCTTAATCAGGTCATTTTAATATCAGAGATTGCACGTCTCGAACAAATAATTCGCTAGCACATGGAACACGAAATATATCCTTTGATCACAAACGACGCAACTCTTTTTGGCATACTAGCAGCACTACTTGGTGGTATTTTCTATACTTCAAAAAGTAGCCACAGACTTTGGAAAAAGTTTTATTCGGTTATTCCCGCCCTATTGTTGTGTTATTTCTTACCCTCATTGTTGACGACATTCGAGATCATTGATCCCAAGCAGAGCCGGCTCTACTTCATGGCTTCTCGTTATCTGTTACCCGCAGCATTAATTCTATTAACGCTGAGCATAGACTTTAAGGAGGTTGTTAAACTAGGGCCGAAAGCATTGATTATGTTTTTTACAGGAACGGTTGGTGTAGTTATAGGCGGTCCTCTTAGTATTTTGTTTTTTAGCGCAGTGGCACCAGAGATCATTGGCGCGAATCCAGAAGAAATCTGGCGCGGAATGACCACTATTGCAGGCTCTTGGATTGGTGGTGGTGCAAATCAGGCAGCAATGAAAGAAGTCTTTGACGTTAGTGAAGATATCTTTAGCGCAATGGTAACAGTAGATGTTTTGGTCGCTGAACTATGGATGGCGTTTCTTCTGATAGGTGTTGCGAGATCAAAGGACATTGATAAAATATTTAAGGCAGACGCGAGTTCCGTAGAGTCGTTGCAAAACAAAATGGAGGCCTATACAAACAGTATTTCAAAAATACCAACGTTTAATGATCTCATATATATTCTTGCGCTTGGTTTTGGCGCAACAGGACTGGCTCACTTAGGGAGTGACCTAATCGCTCCTTTTATAGGGGAGCACTACCCTGGCTTGGCTAAATTTAGCTTGACATCAGGTTTCTTTTGGCTCGTGGTTATCGCAACTACGCTAGGTATTTTGCTGAGCTTCACGAAAGCTCGAAATTTGGAAGGAGCAGGGGCTTCTAAAGTAGGGTCTGTGTTTATTTACATTTTGGTAGCTACAATCGGCATGAGCATGAATGTCATGGAGGTTTTCCACAATCCAGGTCTTTTTGCAGTAGGCTTGGTGTGGATGATGATTCATATTGGACTTATGTTTATCGTCGCCAAGATCATTAAGGCACCGTATTTTTTCCTTGCAGTTGGCTCCAAGGCAAATATTGGTGGAGCAGCGAGCGCACCGGTGGTTGCCGCGGCGTTCCACCCAGCACTTGCCCCTGTAGGAGTGTTGTTGGCGGTTTTAGGCTATGCGCTTGGAACATACGGCGCCTACATTTGTGGGCTCCTAATGCAGGGTGCCGCGGGCGTATACTAAGGAACCGCACTTTGTGTTGAGCATCGTTTAAGGTTATGCGTGTTTATGAAAGCAACGCTGTTTTTAGAGCAACGTAACGCTACATAACGTGAGTTTTAGAAAAGAATTAGAGGTAGAAACTAGCTTTCGGCGAGAGAGCTTTTCGCTTACCGTCTTAGAAAAAGAGACGAAGAAATAAAAGATAAAATGAAAAAAACAGCTTTAATATTCGGGCTATTATGGGCCACATTACTTTCTGCACAGGAGATACCTGAAAATGCTAAAGAAGTAATTAAGAGTTTTTACACAGAAGCTTTAGGCGTGCAACAAGGATACCAGTGGCTACGGCACCTGTGTACAGAGATTGGGCCGAGACCGAGTGGCTCAGAAGCAGCTAATGAAGCCGCTAAGTGGGCACAGGTTGAAATGCTTCAGGCGGGTGCGGACACAGCGTGGCTGCAGCCCGTTGAGGTTCCTAAATGGCATCGAGGAGACGAGTGGTCGAAAGTGACTTCTGAAGGGGTGACAACGGTGTTGCCCACGACGGCTTTAGGCGGATCTATTCCGACCCCGTTAGACGGAATTACCGCAGAGGTGGTAGAGGTGGACTCATTTGAACAGCTGGAGAAACTTGGGAGAGCTGGCATAGAAGGGAAAATAGTCTTTTATAACACTTACATGGACCACACTCGGATTAGCACGTTCAACGCGTATGGCGGTGCGGTGAAATACAGATGGGCTGGAGCCATGGAAGCGGTAAAGCATGGCGCTGTTGCAACGGTGATGCGTTCTGTCACGTTATTAAGGGATGACCTGCCACATACAGGTGCCATGAGCTACGGCGATAGTGAACACAAGATTCCAACGGCAGCTATTTCTTGGCAGGCGGCGGACAAACTAAGCGAGACGATTCGTCAAGACCCTGCCGCTAAGATCCACATTTATCTAGATTGTGGTGTGCAAGGAACGGCCATCAACTATAATGTAATTGCAGATTTTAACGGAAGTGTAAAACCAGATGAAATCATGTTAGTTGGAGGGCACATAGACTCTTGGGATCTTGGGCAAGGAGCACAAGATGACGGAGCCGGATGCGTGCACGCGATGCAGGTTCCAAGTTTGATGCGACAAGTAGGTTACCAAAACAAAAGAACGATTCGGGTGGTTTTATGGGCAAACGAAGAGTTTGGCTTGGATGGCGCCAAGGAATACGCGCGCTGGGCGAGGGAACAAGAGGTTCACCACTGGGTCGCTATGGAAAGTGATGGCGGTGGAGATGTCCCTAGAGGATTTGGAATAGGCGCAAGTGACGACCGTGTAAAAATGGTTAGAGGCTTTAAAGAGGTGTTGAGTCCCTATGGCATTCATGTATTAGCAAAGGGCGGCGGCGGAGCAGACCTAGGGCCTCTCAGGGGGCATGATGATTTTTTTATAGGTTTTCGCCCAGAAAGTCAACGATATTTTGATTTTCATCATAGCGCAAGAGATAATATTGATGCAATTCATCCTCGAAGTCTAGAAATGGGAGCTGCTTCTATGACGGCGTTATACTATTTATTAGACAATAATTAAGCAGAATGACACTGTTTGGCATACTATAACGGATAATCACGCAATAACTAAGCGAATCGTAATACAAATAGTACGAGCGACCTTTTGTAGTTGTATATTCGGCTTAACTTAAGAGTAGCTTAGGTTTATTGGTTTGGTTAAACCCCGTCTTCGGACGGGGTTTTTTTATGTTCAATTTTTTTATATGTGTTCAAAAACTAATCACGTAACGTAAAGACACGCGAAATATTGAACCCAAGAAAGAGACCGCCGTTCAAAGCGCTGTAACTGTTTCGCGACAACCAATAAGGCGTGCTCATCCCCCTTGTATTAGAAAGGTGAAATTGGAAAACATGGCCACCGGTCTCAACATCAACCCCTACGCCGAACGGAACTGTAAAGGCGCTTCCATCGCTATAAGACTTATTGCTAATTAGAGAATACTCTCCGGTTAAAGCCATTCTCTTAGTTAGTTTATAACGCGCTCCAAGCGTCGCGTTATAGGTTGAGTTAGGATCGCCCACTGAAGGCACTAGATTCCAATGAACGAGCGACGGGGAGAATAGAGTGCTCAGCTTGGAATTCCACTTTCTCGTGAATATTACCTGGTGGTGATAGGATAATCGGTCAGCGATTAAGTGGTCTATACCATCTGCATAGCGCTCTCCTCTATAGTTTGCTGAAGAAAGAAGAGTTATGCTTATCGGGATTGGATTTGGCCCACTAGACTGGCGAATTGCACGGAATTTAATAAAGGAGTCAACAACCTTCAAAACAGACGAGCGGCCTATCCCTATATTTAAACGGTCCGTTATACCATAGTCTAGTTGCATGCGGATTTGAGCATTGTCTAATCCTAAAAAATTATACAAATAGTCTTCCCCAAAACTGCCGAACCTATGGGCAATTATATATTGGAGCACACCGGCACCAGGGGTTTCGTTTGTAGCCGAGTTAACCAGCTGTGTTCCCTTAAATGTCGCATAGGCGTACTTTTTGTTTTGCGTTACCTCTAGCAAGTCGAAAACATCGTCTTGGGCAAAACCTAATGGGCTAATAAACAGGCATAGGGTAATGGCTAAATACTTCATCAGGGTCGTTTTTTCATCATACAATTCACGGTTATGGTCGCATACGGATCAATTTTATTAGAAACAGCTTTGGGAACAGAAACGTTGTAATCTGACAGGCTTACTTTAAATGTGCTTTTAAATCTAATTCCATTCTTAACCTCCGTCAGGACAGCGGGTACTCGAATAGATTTAGTCACGCCGTGCATGGTGAGTTCGCCTTTGGTGAAGCCGTCCTTATAAAAACCTTTAAATGAAGCTTTTGGATATTTTTCGCTTTCCACATAGTTCTCATTGAAATGCTCTTGCATTAAGGCGCGCTTAAAATTAAACGAGGTCATGAGCACTTGAAAACCAATCTTACCTGATTGGGCGTCGTAAACAGCTGTGGCACTTTTTGTTTCCGCTATAATGTCTTCGAGTGGTGAGCCGGCGTCAAAAGCTAGGCCTCCCTCTCTGGTCAAGAACTGTTGGGCGGAAACGCAGGTACTAAAAAGGAGGCTGATAAAAAGAAGGGCAAAAATTTTCACGAATGGGTCATTTAGTTGTTAGGCGCGCCTTCTGCAATCCAAGCGCGTAGCTTGGACTGGTCGCAATCTGAAAGAGGTCCATTTGGCGGCATAAGCAGTACATCTCCAACAGAGCGCTCTATCCGATTCATAAAAGTATAAAGAACTGCGGCGGCACTTGCTTTTGTATGCCCCTCAAGGGAGAGCCCCCCCGTCGTATTATTATCGTTGTGACAGCTCAAGCACTGTTGGGTAAGTATTTTGCTAACATCCTGACTAAAAGTAACTGCCGCGGTATCGCAGGGCAAAACAGAACCTCCGTAAAGGTCCTCTGCGTTATTATAGGTGCAACCTACTGTTAAAACCAAGGACATGGCAAAACTCAAAATGTTTCGTATCATAGAATGTATATAACTCATTGTAGGCTATCAAGTTCGAATGACAAATATAGGCACTCACCTTGTGTAACTACTTATACGTAACATTGGCAGTCCCGCCTCAAGCACATCTAAGCCATTTACATAAGTCTAGATTAGGACAAAAGCAGTAAACCGCTTGCGCTTTACGAATGAAGGCCAAACTTATAAGTAGAGCAACTCTCCCGTCACGTTTTTAAATGTATTCGACAACGCATCCACATATTCTTGAAGCTGCTGGTCGTTTTTTTTATTTGGAATCCCTGTTTTATAGTCAATGACGGTTGTTTTTTTTGAGGTATGAATAATGAGGTCAGGCCTCAGGGTAATTTCTTTACTAACCATACTTCGCTCCATATAAACAACAGTATCCATGGAATTTAAGCCGTCTAATTCGGGCGTAACAGACATTTCTGTTAGCACTTGACGCGCTCTGTCTTGAAGGTTTGACGAAAACTCACCGGATCTATATAGTCGTTTAATAGCGGTTTCCCTCATCGATTGTGGTAGTTGTAAAATTCGATGTAACGCCGTTCCCCATTTTTTAGCATCTGTTCCACCCTCCTGCCATTTTTCAGGTGCCGTATTTGCCATTCTAAGGTGTGCAGGGCTAAACATGGCCAATGGACCTTGCGTTGGCACAGGCGCATGCTCGTTATTTCTTTCTTGTATTGGCGCCTTTTTCCCGGTTCGCCATTCGTCGGTGTCTACACCTATGTAATCGACAATCTGCGTACCAAACGTTCCTAACTTGTCACCGTTCAGGAAAATATGAAGGCCACTTACAGGCCTTGTCATAGCAACATACACCATGTTCATCCAGTCGAAATAAGATTGATTGTCTATATGATCTGCTAATTCTGAATCAAAAAGCTCCTGAGTCTTCTTAGATTTTGAGACCGGCATTCTTGGTAATTCATCATGGAGAGGAAATGGAATCCAATGGTCACTGTCGTCAGACTTTAAATTGACTTCAAAGGGCAAGATGACGTGCTCAAATTCTAATCCCTTACTCTTATGTATGGTCATGATTCTAACTGCGGGCCGATCTTGAGACACGGGTACGTTTCTTTTAGCGGATTCATCAGCCCACCAGCCAGGCAATGTTGCGAAAGTGCCATCGGAGCATTGAAAAGTGTAGATCAAGTCTAATGCAGCATCTACCATTGCATTTGGAACATGAAGCATGTCGAAAGCATCGAAAACGCGAACCGCAAACGCAAATAAACTATCAGCGCCCTGAAGTAAGGCTGCCGATTTAGGAAAGTACTTTACGAGCGCGGATACACCAAAGTTGGCAACCGCTTTTTCAAAGACAAACCGCTCTGTGCCCTGGTCTAGCTTATCAAGTTTTCCAAGCGCATAAGCAAGCTCAAACCGGGCAATCTTATCGGAAGGGTTGAGGAATAATTTTGCGGTAGATACGAGTACCGCGCTTTCATGTGCGTTACTCAAGAGCAGGCTGTCGGCACTTAATACAGGAACACTTTGCTGGGTTAGATAATTGGCTAATTTTTTCCCGTTTGAATTCCCCCTGACTAAGATGGCAATATCTGAGTACGAGCTCCCCTGGGCGCGCAGTTCATTTATACGCTCTAATGTTTTTCTGCAAACCAATTTACCAAACTCTTCGGCCGAGGGCGCTATTCCCTCCGCTTGCCTATAGAGGTTCACGCGAACCTCACCGAGATCATCACTAACCTTAGGTTGTTGCACCACGCTATGACTCGCATAGGCATCACGATGCTGTGCGCTCGTTAAGCTTGACGAGAGGTGGGGAAAGAAATCGTTATTAAAAGAGACTATAGCGCCATGGGTTCGAAAATTGTTTCCCAGTTGTATGGTCTCGCGCTTGTAGAGCTGATGACCATTTGGGAGCTGCTCGAAACGGTTTGACAGGTGTGAGCCTTCTGTTAACGACATGAACTGCTCCGCTTTTCCACCGCGCCATCTATAAATACTCTGCTTAGGATCCCCTACAATGAGCGCTGTGTTCTTGCTTTCGTCTTTAGTGAGCGTATGTTCTATGAGAGGGTGAATGTTCTCGAACTGTAGGCTTGAAGTATCCTGAAATTCGTCAATATAAAAGTGCCAAAATTTTTCACCCAAACGCGCATAAATAAAAGCAGTCGGTTCACGCTGCAACTCCTCTGAAATGAGCTTGTTGAACGCGCTAAGTGGCATGGTGTTTTGATTTTTTTGAAGCTCGTCGAATTTATCTAGAAGCGCCCGGGTTGCCGCCAACTGCTGAAGCTTTGCCGTTGCTTGCTTCAGCAGCATAAGGTTTTGTTTTTCTTGCCCCTGAAACTCTTGTGCTTTTTCCTTAAAGGCACTCCACCTAGACCCATCACCTTGTTTTACTCGGGATTGCCAAACATATGCTCCTGCATTCATGTCATGACGCTTAAGGTTTTGCCACTGGCCTACCAGATGATTGTTAACATCCTTAAAACGTATCATACTATCTGCGTCGTAGCCCTCTTGTTTAATAATGGCTCGAGCTTCGTTGGAAAGAGCCTTAGCCTGTGCACAAATGGCCGTGATTTTCTCCTTCAACTCCTGCTCAATTTCTATCATGCGTGAAGGGTGAGGTAGTTTTTTTAGATGCTCCCAGGTATCTTCATTAAAACTGTTTTTTCCTTCTCTTTTTAAAGCGTGATCTGGATTATGATTTTCGTCACGGTTCATGCGCTCTTGAACGAGCGTTACGAGCGCATCGCGCAGGTGAGGGTGTTCTCCTAAGCTACTGTAAAGCAGATCCAGGGCTTCTGTGACCATGGCGTCCAGATCCAGCCGTACCTCAAAGTTGTCATCCAGATTCAGGTCCTTCGTAAATGTGCGCACCAGCCGGTGTGTAAACTGATCAATAGTGCCAACGTTGAGTGTGCTGTAATTATGAAGCATATGCTTAGAGGCAGCCTTTGCTCGCCTTTGAAGCTCATTCGCTGAAAGTTCGAGCGCCTTCCATATGGGCTGAAAAAACCCATCTTGTTCTGGCCGTTCATGTACGCTAAAAGCTAATAAATGCTCTAGCAAACGTCCTTTCATCTCGTCTGCCGCGTTGTTTGTAAAAGTAATAGCCAACACTTTTTGATAAGCATTAGGCATGTCCTTTGGGCGTAAAGCATTGAGTAAAACATGCTGAACTAACGCGTATGTTTTGCCAGAGCCAGCAGAGGCGTTTAGCACGATGAACGGTGCCTTAGCGTGAAGAGGAGAAGATACAGTTGAAGAGCTCATAGAAATTACCAATAGGTATATAGGTGGAAGTTAAAACCTTCAAGGGGAATTTGCGTTAACTTTAGACCAGAATTAATAAGAAAACACAACTCATTATGGCATTTGAACTACCTCAATTAGGGTACGCACATGACGCGCTAGAACCGCATATTGACGCTCGTACCATGGAAATCCACCATACCAAGCACCACGCTGGTTACACGGCAAAACTGAACGCAGCAGTTGAAGGAACAGCAATGGAAGGCAAGAGCATTGAAGCGCTTTTGGCGGACCATTCTGACCATCCAGCGATCCGCAATAACGGAGGCGGCTACTACAACCACTGTATGTTCTGGGAAATCATGAGTCCAAACGGCGGCGGTGCTCCAACAGGAGATCTCGCAGTAGCGATAGCATCAGCTTTCGGTTCATTGGACGCTTTGAAAGACCAGTTCAACGCTGCCGCGGCAACTCGTTTTGGTTCAGGATGGGCTTGGCTATGTGTTAATGGTGGTAAACTGGAAATTTGCTCTTCAGCAAACCAAGACAACCCACTTATGCCAGGTGTAGGCTGCGGAGGTCACCCGATCATGGGCCTTGACGTTTGGGAGCACGCCTATTATTTGAATTACCAGAACCGTCGCCCAGACTACATCTCCGCATTTTGGAGCGTGATTAACTGGGAGGTTGTTGCTCAAAAGTTTGCCGCTGCTAAATAAGCAGTAACAAAAAAAATAAAACCCCCACTTGGCGAAGCCGAGTGGGGGTTTTATTAAAAAGAGGTGCTCAAGGAGTATTGAAATGATTAAAGGACGTCCTCTATTTTTTTAACAGCGCGTTTGATGTCGAAATAAAACCGTCCACCTATCGCTAAATTTGCTATCAGCGCAGGAGTTGGCACTACAGCAATCCCCGGTGCAAATTCAAAGAATAGGTCTGCGGGAAAATCACTTATTTCATAAGCGACCCCTAGGGGCACGCGGGCATAAAGCTGGCTCCCAGCGCCATTATAACTTTTTAAGTGTATTCCAAGTCCATAGTAGAAAGGAATACTGCCTTTTTCTGCTGTAATGATGTCGTAATCATGCAAAAGGTAATCGACTCCTAGGCTTAAACCTTCTTGGCCACTAATAAGGTTGTACCCCACCGTGTATTGAAACGCCTGGGTTCCGTCTGTAAATTTCTTTACGCTAAATCCAGAAGGCACTCCGAGCGCGAGCCCAATACCGTAATGTCCTTTATAATCTTGTGCAACGACCTGAAGTCCAATTAGTATTGCAGCAATGGTGAGTAATTTTCTCATTCTCTTAAAGTGTAGTTCGAGGTGGTTAAGGCAGTGGCATCCCAACAGGCGTAAGAGTCTAGTGTGATCCAGTCCCCGAGCACAACGTACCTACAATTCTTCTTAGTAGGGCCATTTTCTGTGGTTTTAATGACAATATCTTTTAAATGATGACGATGTCCGTATATGAAGTAGTCGAACCATTCATCTTTGAGCATGGCTTTGCTATGAAGTAATTGACGTTCGCGATCTCCCAAAAAATCATGGTCTTCATTACTTTGACTGGTTCGTGACAAACGCGACATTCTTGCTGCGAATCCAACACCGAAATTTGGGTGAAGACGCTTGTAAAGCCAAATGCAATAAGGATTTGTGAAAATACGCTTGATAAATTTATAGCGAAGGTCTCCAGGACCTAACCCATCACCATGTGCGATATAGAATCTTTTACCACCCAAGTTAACTTTTAACGGCTCTAGGTGCACTGTTGCACCTAGTTCGTCGCTCAAGTAGTCCTGCATCCATAAGTCGTGGTTGCCCGTAAAAACATGAAGGTTCATGCCGCGATCCACCATTTGCGCCAATGTACCCAGCAAGCGGGTGTGTCCTTTGGGTACCACATGCTTATACTCAAACCAATAATCAAACAAATCACCTACAACATACAGGGTCTTGCATTCAGGCTCAATGGTGTTTAAAAACTGTACTAATCTGCGTTCACGGGCTTGACTCTCCTTTGTCGAAGGTGCGCCCAAATGAATGTCTGATATAAAATAGGTGTTGTTCTTCACAGCCTGCAAGATACTACGTTCTGTAAAATTTACGGCGCATATATATAGCCGAGACAAATTAAAAGTTTAGCTTTGCCTAAAATAATCTCTAGTCAGGTGAAAACCCATACAGAAAGCGAAGAAAATTATATCAAGGCATTGTACCATTTAGGCGGAGACAAAGCTGTAAATAATGGAGCCTTGGCCCATAGAATTGGCGCAAAAGGCCCCTCGGTGACCCAAGCCGTGAAACGCTTGGCGAATAAAAATCTCGTTGAGGCTATTCCTTACAAAGGAGTAAAATTGACTGAAAAAGGGACCGCCTTAGCCACCCATATATTACGAAAACATCGCTTGTGGGAGACCTTCTTGGTAGAAAAGCTTGGGTTTGGCTGGGAAGAAGTACATGATATCGCGGAGCAGCTTGAACATGTTCAAAGCCCTGAAATGGTAGAAAAACTGGCAAAATATTTGGGCTCTCCTATACACGATCCTCACGGAGACCCCATACCTCAACCTAATGGGGCAATCCCGCCAACCCTTGGGAAACCGTTACAGCAATTTTCGACCTCTGATACGCTACGTGTAGTTCGGGTAGAAGACGCTGGAACTGACTTTTTCATCCAATTACAA
>Ga0209482_1000473_pt1 | contig 33963 bp, 31 predicted proteins | sample CoawatmetaG10DNA_FD_187512 | JGI IMG/M metagenome (GOLD analysis project Ga0209482, IMG submission 187512) | Marine microbial communities from the West Antarctic Peninsula - Coastal water metaG104-DNA (SPAdes) (version 2) | ecosystem: Environmental > Aquatic > Marine > Coastal ...
ATAGCATTATTTGGTGGTTACATACTCTGGTACGCAGTAGATACACCATTAATGCATTCTGTAACTCAACAATATCTTATGATAGGTGGTGGTTTCTTGTTTGGTGGTCTTTTTCTTTATGTCTATTTGAAAAATTTGAATCAAACCACGAATTGTCCAATAAATTGTTAATACAATAAATAGGGCAACTAACTCTGGTGGGATATTCATATTGTTTAGATTTTAGAATCACTCATGTGGTAATTCTACTATTCTATTCAATCAAAAATATAGTAATTGACCTCAAACTTAGAAACCTTACTTGGAAAGTGTTGGTTTCTTATCTGTTCATTCATGAGGTCTCTTTCATGTTTTCTCTTTAAGACTGAGATAACGGATGAAGTGAACCAGTTCTTCCCTGAATGGGTCAATATGGTACTCTTATTTAACCATTGTGGTATCTCTCTATTTCAAATCATGCAGAAAAAATAAATCTTGAAAAATGTTGCTTATATTATTGATGATGTAAATAGAGTTGCTTAAAGTAGCTGGAATTTCTGCCGACTTTTATGATGTCTTTGAAAGTGTAAATAATATTCCAAATATTAAGGTATTAACCATAAAAAGTGTGTACCGCGTTGTTCGAGAGTTTAAAGATATCATCTTATATAGAAAGAAAAGTTGAATCAGTTGGCACTCAAAAAATTATTAATTATTACCTGCTAGAAATCGTTACTTTTCTTATTTTTTTATTTATTCTTAATTCCATGGATCATTCAGATGTTATCAGCATGACGCGTAATCAATGTGGAGGAGAGTTATGGACAGTAAAAATATAAAACTTTAGCGATGGAAGTTATTTAATTAACTCTACATATAATGAAATTTGAGATTCAGTTGAGTCAAATACACAAAGATTATTAAAGGGCTTTGCAAGTGATGAACCTCTATAGAATGGAATGCATGCATTAAAAGACAAAGCTTGGGCAAGATTACTTAACTTACTATAGTTCCAATAAGTTATGTGTCTTTCAGGATTATTCTTCAAAAATTTGTTAGATACTCCAGCATTTATTGCTAAATCATAAAAGCGTGCAGGTTCAAATTTAGCCGCTAACAAAAGACCACTAACTTGTTTCTCGTCTAATTCAGCTGTATCAGAAAGAATGTGAGATCCAACCTGAATAGCTAGGTGATTTTTAGTCTCATCAGAAATCAAAGTTTGGTTGTGAATGATTGACATAATTTTATGATCATTATCAGTTGATGGAACAACCAGTCTCATAATGCCATTCTTCTTAAGGATTCGATAACATTCTTTAATAAAGTTTTTAGCTCGTTTTTCTTCAATATGCTCCAATGTGTGAGAACAATATATTAATGAGACAGAATTATCAGCAAAAGGAAGACGAATATTTTTTACACATAGATCAATTGCTTGAAAATCGACTCCATTTTTGCCCTGTAGTGCTTGATAATATGATGATACCCCTGGAAAATCAAAATTTATCCATCGCTTATGAAAGAATGCTCCAGAGCCAAAATTGCAGAATATATCATTATCATTATAACTTTCATACAGCTTTTTATCTTTTTTTGAAAAATAAAAGGTAAGGCTGTTATTATATCTATTGAGAGAGGAACCTAAACCTAGCTTATATAGATTCTTGTTGATAAACCGAGAAAACCTAGGTAAGAAAATTGAAGTTGAAGCTGCTTTAAGATACAAATGAATGCTTGGTATATAATTATCTCTCATGCTTTTAAATAAGCTTATTTGGACAGATTTCATAATCATTTTCTCCTGACTTTAGTTCAATTAGCTAAAAAACTGTATTATAAGAATTAATTGACTGCAACGAATAGTAATTATATGATTTAGTAAATAAATTAGTAGTTTATATAAGATGATTTTGTTAGCTAACCAAACCTATACATGGTTTCATAGAAATCTACTCTAAAGTGACGGAGTGGATTTAGATGGACTCTTATTTATAAGTACCATTCCATTTCTTGAATCTTATATTAAATTTCAAACCCTGTTACCCATGATAAATATCAATAAAACCACCTTTGTAATTAAATACAATTGGCCTTAAAAACATACACCTTGAGATAATTGAGGTGTTCTTTTGACCAGTTACATCAATTAAAATTGAACAGTTTTTATGTAAAGTATATTTATTATTTCCTATTGAAAAGTAAATTTTTTTAGATAATGGATTTACAAAAAATAGCTCTGATTTTGTAAAATTTTTAAATGAATTTTGTATCCGATATATATTTTTTTTCAAAGAGCTCTTTACCATATCAGAGCCATGCAATTTCCCATCTAAACTTTGAGATTTAACATAAACATTACCATGTGCAAATGAACTCAAACTATCATTAATAGAAAATCCAACATAGCATTGATTTGCTATAGTTAAGTCATTTCCAGAATAACTTTCACTTCTATGAAATATATAAAAAACACCATAATCTTCAATTCCATCTAAAAAAGTTTTATCAATTAACAATTTATTTGAATAATTCAGATGATTAATAATAACTTTTTTAATAAAATTATTATCTTTAGAATAGAATAGAAGTTCTACGTATGAATTTTCGATTTGATAAAACAAACTTAAAATATCTGCATATTTAAAGGTAGTTTTATAACCATTGTCAGTTCTCCATATAAAAGCATCACTAACAGATGTTAACTTAAATTTTGAATTTATGGATATAGGTGAAGGTCTTAAGCCTAGGTTATTTCTTAAGTAAATTCCAAAATCTGAGCGAGCAATCTTTTTAATTAATGATTTCACTAAATTCCTTTTTGAGCTTACTAACTGTTTTAAATTTATCTTCACTCAAGATATACTCATGAGGTGGGTGCGTATGCTCTAATGAAATATGTTTATTTTTCATTGAGCAATGAATTGGAATTCCAATATATTTTTCAGTAAATAAAAAAACTTCAGGACTAATAAATTTTTTTTCTACAATGACCTCATTTAAAAAATTAGTGATTAAGGTGATTTTTTTCAATACTTTCTTCGTTTTTAAATTAACAAAATAAGCACTGAATTCCTCTTGGATTGGCAATTCATAAATATTTTTGAAAAAAATAATATTTTCATCTGCTTCATTATTAAGCAAACTACTAAGAGGACTTAAAATATTGCCTTTATTCGATACCATTCCATAGGGATATTCTGACTGGTATGAAGAAAATCCGCCGCCTTTTATAGATACTTGTAAGTTTGCTCTAAAAGCAGGACTGGTATCTGTGTAATTATTTAAGTTTAATAATTTAGAATAGTTATTTTTTTTAAATTTACGAATTTCCTTTTTTGTTGCCAAGCAAAAAATATTTTCATTCTCAATTTGGCTAGAATCAATTTTATAAAAATCACCATCATGATCGATGTTGATTATATTACTTATTTTCCACTTTTGATTACTGATTTCCAGTTTAAAAACCTCATATTCTTTTTTCAAAAGACCTGAATTTTGGAAACGAGGAATAGTCAAAAACGAATCCACAATAGAATTCTTAATACCAAAAAAGAAATTCAAAACCTATGCTCCTTGAGAAATTAAAAAAAGTAAGTGCAATTTATTTCATATTCTGAACATTTTGTCACTTAAATGATTTTATTATTAATTGAAAATAAAAACTCAATAAAATTATACTAAAGTATATTATAGTTTTGTCCTTTTACCTTTGTCCTTTATTTATTCTAATTTAAATTCCAATTAATTAGTTATTCAATTGAAGATTAGTTTGAAATAGATTGTTAGACGCAAGATTAAACTTTAGTATTTCTATTCCTAACTAACACCATCCCATATTTATTCACCAGTGATGGTTTTAATTTGGATGGACCCTTTAATGAAAATGTTATAAACAATTGAAATTTTTATGTCGTTTAATTTCATTAATTAAAGCCATATCACTTACAGATTCTTCAACTGTATTCAATTGTATTTTTCTTGTTTTGATGCAATTAAAGAAATACTTAGTCTCGTCTTTAAATAATTCATTTCTTTTTAAGTTGAAATTATATTTCTCTTGGGTACCATTCGAATTAAATATAATTATGGTATTGGAGATTAAGTCTCCAACTATATATTTATTATAGGTTTGAAACTTAATATATCTCTCTTCATGAACTTGCGAATACCCCAGTGTAAAATTAATTTTTATGTCTTCACACTTAAAAAGTGCAAAAACTAAATCTTCAACATCCATTGAAAGGCCCTTAGAGAAGCCTGACATCGATGCAACTAACTTACAGTCTTTAAAAAATGAATTTAAAATGTTGATTTCATGACTTAATGTTAATAAAGCGCCTCCACCTAATTCTGCCTTTCCAGCATAACTTTTTGTATAGTCCTCATATTCATGAAAAGATGGTAAATAGTTTGCCCATTTAATTTCCATGTAATTTATGTCATTCTTTATCTCATTAAAAATCTCTTTTATTTTCAAGTAGACTGGATGAAATCTTGTTTGGTAGCCCACCATTACAATAACATTTTTACCAATTAAGCTATTATAAAATTCAAGAACTTTCTTAAAATCGCTATCAATAGGTTTTTCAATAAACATATCAATATTATTTTCTAACAATATGAAAGCGGCATCTAAATGCTTACTACTATCATTGCAAATAAAAGCTACATCGATAGCATTTAAATTAATATCATCAAATGTTCTAAAAAACTCTACCGTTTCATAATAACTATAAATTTCCAAACCATCAAGAATTTGACAATTTTGAATAACCTCTTTCTTGTCAGAATTCTTTAAAACAAAATAGTTATTTTCAGGATATAGCTCCATTAAGTTAGTTAAGTGTCTTTGGCCTATAGATCCAAACCCTACAACTAATACATTCATTTATTTTTACATCCTTCGACATAATTTAATAAGGGTTTATATTTTTCTTCATTAATTTTACGTGAAACATTATCTAAGTCTTGTAGTCCATCTAAATCAGAAACAATCTCAGTTTCATAAAGATAGATATTATCTCCATACAATTTCCCACTTTCATCTACTAAATTTGGTTTTATAACATCAATATAACCATTTCCAACAAAAGCATCTTCAAATTTTTGTCTGGGCGCAGAGTGTGACTCTTCAATTCCTTTTTTTAACAAATAAGGAGTCATATAGTTGCCATTTCGCCTAAACATCTTATACGGAGTAAAATTTATTTTATGGGCACTTCGTAAAGATGTGGCATCCTTACAAGCTATAAATTTTTCTATAGCATGATCAATTACACTAGATACTCTTAAAGGTGAAGTTGGCCTTAAGTTTACAAAAAAATTTGGCAACTTTAGGTTATTTTTCTTAATAAAATCTATATGGTATTTAAAAAAATCAATATCCATGGAAAAATCTAATGAAATATTGTTTGGCCTTAAATAAAGCACTGAAGCACCATAATTTTCAGCGATTTTTGCATACTCTTTACTGTTAGTTGAAACATACACATCGTTAATTTTATTAGAAAGTTTAGCTGCAGCAATACTATATGCCAGAAGTGGATGTCCCTCAAATAAAAGAATATTCTTACTTAAAATACCCTTGCTGCCAGCCCTTGCAGGAATAATACAATCAACTACCACGTTGTCCATCCACCATCTATAGCAATAATTTGCCCATTGATATAATTTGAGCCACTTGTTGCAAGTAAATATAGCGTTTCTAATATTTCATCAGCTTTTGCCATTCTTCCCATAGGAACTTGTTTAGAGTATGCATCAATAAATACTTGGTCTTGGTGATTTTCAATTCCACCAGGTGCTATACCATTGATATTAAAACCTTTTTTCCCTAAATATACGGATAAATATTTTGTAACCATCACTAGACCAGCTTTTGATACGGGATATCCCATTGGCTTTATTATTTCAACCCCATTTTTTTTAGACAAGCTTTCATATATAGATTGATTGGGCGGAACTAGACCATATGTTGAAATAACATTGATAATTTTGCAATAATCATTATTGGTATGATTAAAAATCGGGAGTAAGGCCTTTATTAGAAATACTGGGGCCGATAAATTTAACATCATTTCATTATTCCATTTGTTTAAATCTAAATTCTCAAACTTATTAAAATCTTTTTGATTGCCTTCTATCATTGGATTAAAGGCAGCATTATTTATTAAACAAACTAAATTATTTGTTAGTGATTTAATTTCATCAATTAACAAAGAATAAGAATTAATATCTGTTAAATCAAAATTGATATAGCTAATATTGTCTGCTAATTGCTTTTTTTCACCACTTATATCAATGCAAATAACATGAAACTCTTTGCTTGCAAAATAATATGAAGCCTTCTTACCTAATAAACCCAATCCACCAGTAATAATAATAGTTTTTTTCTCAATCATCTGAATAGGCTTTTTCTATCAAAGATTCTACAAATTCCCTAACAGCGCCATTACCTCCCTCGTTATGCATCAATTCGATACCATCTATTTGTTTAACTTTAGCAACTGCATTAGCTGGGCAGCCCTTATACTTAACATAATTAAGCAATTCTATATCATTAAGATCATCCCCAATGTATGAGACTTCACTTTCTAAATGCACGTTTTCTTTGATGCAAAGCTCTTTTGCAACAGTTAATTTATCTTTTACACCCTGAAATAAAAAATCTATTTTCATTTTTTTTGCTCTATTCTCAACTATTTTGGAATTTTCAGCAGTTATTATTGCAGTTTTACTGCCTTTCTCACGTAAAAATTCCATAGCCTTTCCATCATATGTTGAAAATTTTTTTAACTCATCACCATTTTGTGAATAGTACATTCCTGCGTCTGTCAAAACTCCATCAACATCCATAATAAATAATTTCAACACTACATTTACTCCGTCTTATGTAATCATATATCTAACTACATACACATAAAATATTTTTCAGTTATAAAAGATTTTAAGTTTTATAAGATTTTTATTATTTTTAACATTAAGCATATTCTTATCCAAAATGTCTATATTTTCACTAGTTATAATTATAATTTTAGTACCAAATTTTCTTAAAAATTCGAAGCCCTTTCTGTCTCTTATATTAAATTTTTTTAACTCTTTGCCATTTCACTGTTCCATCAACATCTGATTGAAATATCTTAATTTAAGTATTAAAAGGGGTTTTTTAATACATATTTATTCATCATAGCTTCTGCAATAATCCAGTCAACAGCTTCATCAACTTCCACTGCAGTATATTCAGCCATTTCATAAATAGAAATAGTACCATTCAATCTATTTTTGTTTTTAATGATTCCACCTATCTTACTAATATAAAAAGCTCCATTTTCCATAAGTATTCCTTTAACATCCTGTCTCATCGGTCGATTCTTATAATCATAATTTAGTGGCTGAGAATTACTGTTCCAAAAAAAATTATTAGTTCTTACACAGCTTAATAAAGAATCTGTATTTTCTTTTTTATACTGACCTATAGCACTATCAAAATCTTTAGTTTGTGTTAGTGGTGAAGTTGCCTGTACTAATAAAAAAATATCATTATCATTAAAAATAAAATTAGATAAAAATTCAAGCATTACTGACTCTGTAGTAGACTTATCTTGAGAATTTTCCTTGCTTCTTTCAAAAACTGAAACTTTGGAAAATTTAAATTGATCAACAATTGACTTTATATTTTCGCAGTCAGTAGCAACATAAATCTGATCAATGTTTGTCGAGTCTTCTAATGCTTTCAAGTTCCAATAAATCAAAGGTCTTCCACAAAAGCTCTTGATATTTTTAAATGGGATGGATTTACTACCACACCTAGCGGGGATAAAAGCTATATTCATATTCAACCTATTTTTTATTTTTTAATTTTCTTCTTTGAACTTTCTCAATTGGTAGAATCTCACTAGCTTTATAATTAAGCGCTTTATAGACAAAGTTCAAATCTCTAGTTAATTTTTTCAATCCTTGAGGCTCTAAAGATGCGCTATGATCCGTACCTTTCCAAGTCCTATCTTTTGTAAAATGTCTCTCAATCCACCTGGCCCCCAATGTATAGGCAGCAACATCCATCGCAACCCCTAAATGATGCCCAGAAAATCCAATCTCATTTACACGATCACCATAATTTTCATAAAGCCAATTAATTTCTAATAAAGCAACATCTTCTGCTGGAACAGGATACCCTGAAGTACACGAATATAACATTAGTCTATTTTTTGCTTGGTTAGTTTGTTCAAAAAATGAAACCACCTCCTCAATCTCTTCTTTTGTTGTCATACCAATAGATAATTGAACTTGCCCTGCATATTCATCTCTAAGAACTTTTAGCATTTTAAAATTATTATTACAAGCTGATGGAACTTTCAAGAATTTCGGTTCAAAACTAATCATTTCTTTAGCACTAGTAACGTCCCATACTGATGTTGAATAAACAATATCAATAGAATCACAATATTCCTTTAACTCTTTATTTTGGTTAACATTAAATTCTAAAAACTCTCTATGCGCACCATAAGTATCTCCATAAGAGTGACATAAATTAGGATGTGGGGAATTGTATTGCTCATCAGTGAGTAGTTCTCTATTATTTCTTTTTTGGAACTTTACATACTGTGCGCCAGCTTCTTTTGCTAAATCAATCAATTCTTTTGCAATATTAATATCACCCATATGATTACACCCTATTTCAGCAATCACGTTTGGCATCTTATAATCAAAATTAAACTTCATTTTTACTAACTCCTTTCATATTTATCATCATATCTAACAATATCATCTTCACCAAAATAATTTCCCAATTGAACTTCTGAGATAATCATATTTTCATTTAACGATGTATTTATAATTCTATGTTTACATTCCATTGGGATATAAACATACTCTCCAGATGCAACTTCAACCCTTTTATTATCAAGATTTAGAATACCTTTACCTTTAATAACTACCCAATGCTCTTCTCGTTTAAAATGTTTTTGTAAGCTAATTTCTGAGTCGGGAAATATAGTTAGAATCTTTGCTTGTGCAATAGAACTTAGCCAAGTGCTTTTATAAAATCCCCATGGCCTATTATAAATTTCATATTCTAACTTTTTAGAGTTAAATTGGAAAAAATTCAGATCTGGCGCATACTCAATGCCTTCTAATAACATTACATGGAACTGTGCCTTAGTAAGAAAATTATAAAATTTTCCTAACTTTAATACAGGTAGGAAATTAATCTTTGGTTTTCTAAATTTTTCACATACTGTATCAAAGTTATCACTTATATCAATAGATATAAAATCTCTACTAAACTCAATCTTATCATTTAAAGTTAATCCTGATAAGACCAACCTCCTAACATCTCCATCTGAAAGGGTAGCTACTAATTTATTATTTTGAACCACAAGGCAAAACCCTTCAGTATTTCTATCTATAACACCCAAAACATCTTTAATTGTTGAGCTTTCTGACACAATATATTTTTCAAAATGACTTTTCACTTTTTTATTAATTACTAATCATTATTTAAATTTATATTTTATACATATATTATGTTTATTCTTATATAGATGTGACTTTTATTCGACTAATCACTTGAAAAATATTAACTGTTTATCTTAAACTACTGGTAACAATAAAAATATTGCAACTAACCTCAAACTTTGAGATCTAACTTAGGAAATGTTAATTTCTGATATATTTCTTCATTAGGTCTCTTTCGTATTTTCTCTTTAAGACAAAGATAACAGATGAAGAGAGTCAGTTCTTCCCTGTATGGGTCAATATGATACTCTTATTTAATCATTGTGATATCTTCCTGTAGCCCCACCCTTTTCTTTTATAAAGATGAGGGATAATAAGATAAATGATCTATTATCTTTTCGTATATTCTTTTTGATAATGAGTTGGTTGGATTGGAATTCCATTGAGAATTCAAAATATGGAATAATGGATTCACTAAAATACAATACAAATTCAATCTACCATTGTTAATAAGCTATTGTATTTGGCACTTTTAGTATCTTTATTGCTGTGTTAATTTATTTATATAAGTATCCACAAAAGAAGAGCAATGCGTCTGGTATAACATATCTATAAAAATTAATAAAACTGATAATAATAAATGATAAAAAAATGTCTTTTCCCTGCGGCTGGTTATGGAACCCGTTTTTTACCTGCGACCAAAGCAGTACCCAAAGAAATGCTCCCAATACTCACCAAACCCTTAATGCAATATGGGGTAGAAGAGGCTCTTTCTGCCGGTATTACTAACATGGCTATTGTCACTGGTAGAGGTAAGAGAGCCATTGAAGATCACTTTGATAACGCGTATGAACTTGAGTCACAACTTAGTGGCACTTCAAAAGAGAGCTACCTAAAAGATATTAAGGAGATAATTAAGAAATCCACCTTTACCTATGTTCGCCAGAAACAAATGCTAGGACTGGGTCATGCTATCCTTACCAGTGAACCCCTTATTGGTGATGAGCCTTTTGCTGTAGTTCTGGCAGATGACCTGTGTGACTGCGATGAAAGCGGGGTTATTTCGCAATTGATTGAAATATACAACCAACATAAATGCTCAGTCGTGGCCATTGAAGAAGTTCCAATGGACCAAACCAGCAAATATGGAATTATCGCTGGTAACCTAGTCGATGGGACGGGGTGTATCTATCGTGTAACCGACATGATTGAGAAACCGGAGCCAAAAGATGCGCCAACCAACATGGCAATTATTGGGCGCTATATCCTAACGCCAGATATTTTTGATATTCTCAAAAACACGAAGCCAAGCAAGGGTGGTGAGATTCAAATCACCGATGCCCTGCTTGTTCAAGCAAAACAATCTAAAGTTATCGCATATAAGTTTAAAGGAAGGCGCTTTGACTGCGGTGGTATTAAAGGCTACGTAGAGGCTACAAATTACTTTGCCAAACAGCAGGGTATTGTCTAAGCCTTAAGCAAAAAAACATTTAACCCTAATGGCATTTGCGGTCTAACAACGAAAGAAAATACTCAGCCTAAGCCTTAGAAATTTCTGATCACCCAGCGCTCAAGCTTCATACAAAATATCAATAATATCACTTTGCGGTTTAAAGCCCGGCACGGCTTTTATTAGTAACTGTCGCTGCTTATCCTGATTGCCGCTATCAACAGCCTCTTTAAGCCCATCAAGAATTAACTTTAAATCATCCCAGGCCAGCATCTCTTCCTCTGCGCGCAGGATCATTGGATTGTCAGTTTTGTAAACATTGCCGCCAATCAGCAGCTCCTCATAAAGCTTTTCACCTGGCCTCAGACCGGTAAACTTAATCTCAATATCGCCATCCGAGTGTAGCTTATCCTTAAGCCTTAGGCCGCTCAAACGAACCATCTTTTGAGCCAGGTCTAAAATTCGAACAGGCTCCCCCATATCAAGCACAAACACATCCCCACCCTTAGCCATAGCGCCCGCTTGAATAACCAGCTCAACAGCCTCGGGTATGGTCATAAAATAACGCAGGATTTCAGGATCAGTCACCGTAACCGGCCCGCCCCTTTTAATCTGCTCTCTGAACAGCGGTACCACCGATCCACTGGAATCGAGCACATTGCCGAATCGTACCATACTAAAGCGTGTGCTGCGCCTTACTGTCAAGGCCTGCAATACCAATTCAGCCACGCGCTTTGTTGCCCCCATGGTATTGGATGGGCGCACCGCCTTGTCAGTTGAAATAAGCACAAAAGTTTCTACCCCATGATCAATCGCAGCCTGGGCACAGTTAAGAGTGCCAAAAATATTATTACTCACCCCTTCACCGTTGTTCGACTCAACCATCGGCACATGCTTGTAGGCCGCAGCATGATAGATTGTATGCACATCAAAGCGCTTCATTATCTGGCTTAAGCGATTTCTGTTACTGACAGAGCCCAGCACTGGCAGTATCTCAACATTGGGCATACCGACATTTAAGAGTTCTTTATGAATCCCGTACAGAGCGAACTCACTTTGATCAAACAGAACTAACACTTGGGGTTTTAAAGCTAATATCTGCCGACACAGCTCACTGCCAATCGAGCCGCCAGCGCCGGTCACCATGACCACTTTATTGGCAATATTAAGGCCCAATAACTCACTATTGGCATCAACAGAATCACGCCCTAGCAGATCCTTGATGCTTACCTCGCGCAAATCAGCAACTCTTAACTTGCCCTGCGCCAACTCTGACACACTTGGCAATGAGCGCACAAGCACTGCATAAGGCTCCAGATAATTGATAATCTCATTACGCTCGGCGCGAGTCAGTGACGGAATCGCCAGCAGCACTTCGGTGACATTTTTTGTCTCAATCAGATGCTCTAAATCATCCCTTGGAACAACATTGATGCCATGAATAGAGTGGCCAAGCAGTGCAGGGTTGTTGTCAATAAAAGCCGCCGTCTTATAATCAGCCGACTGCGTTAAAGCAATCGACAGCTGCCTGCCTGCCGAGCCAGCACCATAAATTATCACATTAGTGCTCCCTGCGGTATTTTGTCTAGTTTCAATTCCTGAGAGAAGCCAGCGCGCAATCATTCGCGAGCCGCCTATGGCTACGATGGCCAGGAGCCAATTAATTAATATAACTGAACGTGGTATACCATCAACCCCAGCCATAAACCCAATCACACCCCACAGCAAGGCATAAAAGCTTACCGCTTGAACGATGGACCATAATGCCTTAAAGCCAATGTAACGAATCACTGCGTGATACAAGCCAAAGCGAAAAAAAATAGGAATGGCAATTATAGGTGCACCAAATACTACCCAAATCAAGTCACCATCTGGAAGGTACAGGTATTCTAGTCGTAATGAAAACGACAGCAGTATCACTACCACTAGAAACACAGAATCAACAAGCAGCATGACAAGCTTCTTGTTACGCCGTGACAAATTAATGATTGTATCTAGCACACTACCTAAGTTCGTTTAAATGAGTTATTTTACAGTTAATAATGGCATTTATCAAAGGACAGTTCGTTTCGTAAAAAAGTTTTTTTTGCGCGCATTTTATTTTTTTAATCCAGTTAGAATAAGGTATATAGTTCAATTATAACCTTAACGTCATGACTAAAAAAGATAAACACGGCACGGCCCAAAGACCGGCAAAGGCAAGGCCTCCTAAAGTCACAACTCAGTCACCCACGGCCTCACCGCAAGGCGCTTTTTCTTCGACACTCTAAAACTGATCAATACAACCAAGGGAAAACAATTCCAATATCTGGAGAACTATCTGGGATGATCTTAAGCTGGTCGCTGGCAATTGATCAAGGTAGTGGCTACATCCTTAGAAGTTTCAAGCGAAACCTATCTACTAACCAATCACTTACGTCTGCATCAATTAATCATATTTTAAAAAGCCTTCAAAAGCAGGCTGGCCTGAATCAAATGGGAGAGCTATCAGGTCATTCATTTAGAGTTGGCGCTACACTTGATCTATTAAACAAGAACATTCCACTTGAGAAAATTATGCTTAGAGGTGGATGGAAATCAGAAACTAGTGCAATGAGATATCTTCAAAGCTAGAATGATAGTAATTGGCTGATTATTAATTGACTATTGAAAAGCCAACAATCCAATTTAACATTATCTTTGTTAATAACTTACGCCATCGCGTTTCGCAACCTTTAAGAAAGTCATCCACAATATTTTCATATCAAACCAAAAGGATTGACGATGTAGATATTCTACATCCAGCGCAACTTTATCAGGAATTGATAATTCATCTCGTCCATTCACTTGTGCCCAGCCTGTAATACCAGGCAATAATTTATCTACACCCTTCTCAGTTCGAAGAGAAATCAAATCATCTTGATTATAAAGAGCAGGACGTGGCCCCACCAAGCTCATATCACCCCTTAATACTGAAAACAATTGTGGAAGTTCATCCAAGCTAGAGCGACGCAAAAAACCGCCAATTGGTGACAAATAAGAGTCAGGATTATCTAACAGGTGAGTTGCTATAGCGGGCGTATCAATTAACATCGATCTAAATTTTGGCATCTTAAATATTTTGTTATTTTTCCCAACTCTATCAGACCAATATAAAGAAGAGCCCTTAGATGATATACATACAGCGATTGTAATTAATAACATAGGGGTTACTAATAAAACTAAGATTACAACACCCAGTAATAAATCAAAAATCCGTTTCATTCATATCCTTTAATGTCTTTTACGCTTTGAGCCCCAGTTTTTCTAACATTTTAGAAGGATAACACTCATCACCAATTAGAGCTATAGGGTCCCGTTTAAAAATTTCTTTAGAAAAAGCCTGGCCGATTTAGTTAGAAATACTTATAAACAAAAATCACTAATTATTAATCATTAACTTCAAATCTTCTTTTGACCGCTTAACATCATCGGAAAGGAGCCCGGCACTCCGTCCAAATTCAACTTAAATAATCCATATCATTTACCTAAAAATTACTAGCTAAGCCACATGTAAATCAAGTATTACACCAATTCACTTAATACATCTTCAATACAAAATTTTGGCTTCCATTCAAGTGTTGATTTTGTATGCTCTATATCAACTTGAAGATCACCGCACAAACGATCAACCATATTTTTCTTTCCCAGAATCTTACCCAAACTTACGATCCAATTTGAAGGAATAGGAATCAACCAGGGCTTTTTATCATAACTTCTTGTCATAGTTTTTATAAGTTCGGAAGTAGAGATGTCATCATCGTCACTGACTAGAAATATCTGGTTACTAGCATTCTTATGAACAATACAAGTCTTTATAAGGTCTACTAAATTACCTAAAGCGACCAAACTACGTCTATTATTGATTCCACCAAGCGGTAAGGGTAGATTTTTCTTTGCTAAAGTCATCATCGCAGAAAAATTAGCTTTAACACCGAAGCCATAAACTAAAGGCGGCCTAATAATCACAAACTCCATCCCAAACTCAGCACAAATTTCTTTTAAGCCGAACTCAGCTTCATACTTTGAAATACCATAAGGATCTTTAGGGCTTGGTAAATCATTAAACTTAAAAGGAAGCCTCCCAGAAGTACTTTCACCATTTACTTTTATACTGCTGATAAAAATAAACCGTTTAACCCCAGCCTCAGAAGCCTGCTTAGCTAACTTTAGCGTTCCTTGAACATTTATGGCTCTAAATTCAGCCAAAGGGTCTTTAGCAAAATCATTCATAATATGGGCCCTACCAGCCATATGAATCACAACGTCAACCCCAACCAACATACTTTCCCACTTTTGATATTCCGAGATATCCCCAATTTCAACTATCTCGATATTGGGAATATCTGAGATAGTAGCGTCGCGATAAGCCGCTACTATCGTAACTCCATCTAACTTTACAAGGGCTTCTATCAAAGCCGTGCCAACAAAGCCTGAACCCCCTGTTACTAAAATTTTCACGAATGATATTTTCCTAATTTATACAGCGTTACTATTAAAGCTGAACTTTAATACCATCATTTAAAGTTATTTTGAAACCAAAAATAATAATAACTATAAAATTTACAACAAATAACCATATATTGTAATACAGTATTTTAAACATAAATCGATATAGCAGTGAATTTAAGATTGCAATGGACAATTAACTAAGAATCCCACACGCTTATATGATTATGCGTCAATATGTTAACGTCGAATTTCTTTTCTGCATGAATCCTAGCATTTTGCGCTAGTTCAGCCCGAATAGTCGGCGAAGTAATCAACTTCGTTATAGCGATGGCTAAAGCCTCTACATTTTTGGGGGGCACTATAATACCGGTTCTATTATCAATCACAGCGCTTCGACAGCCAGTAACATTTGTCGTAACAACAGGTAGGCCTGTTGCAGCTGCCTCCATAATCACTTTTGGAAATCCTTCCCTATATGAAGGCAAAACAAAGATATCTATCGTTTTTAATAAGTTTGCCATATCAGCTCGATGGCCCATAGCTTCAACAACACCCTTCTCACACAACTTTTCTAAATCTTGATCACTTAGGCTTGAGGGATTTGTTTTATCTATATCTCCCACCAGCAAGAACTCAACGTCAGGAAATTGAGTTTTACATATTTGAGCGGCGGAAAAAAATTCCAAAATACCTTTGTCATAGAGCAATCGACTCGCTAGAGCAACTCTAAGATTAGCTCTTCTATCTCCTAAACGAGGAGAAAACTCATGCAAATCTACACCAACACCAGAAATTACATGGATCTTTTCTGATTTTAAACCAACTACTGATTCAAACATATTTTGGTCGTCATCATTTTCAACTATCACCTTTATTGAATCCGAATACATAATAAATTTATAAAGTAATGTCACAATCTTAGACTTAATAAAACCAAAAAACGTTTCAGAAGTAAAAAGTACGCCTAACCCAGACATATAAAAAACTGTCTTTTTTATTTTTAATAATTTTGCTACTAAGCCTCCATATATAACAGGCTTGACAGTGACTAACTCCAAAACATCGGGAGATATTTTTCGGATAGTGCTAAATACACGCATAAGCGTCATACACTCAAAAAAGATATTTGAATAACCTCGATGAAGGTCAATCTCTATAACACGTACCCCCATAGACCTTATTTCATCACACCTTCCTGTATTCAATGTCAACACTGTTAAATCAAAATTTTGAGCTACAATCTTGGCCAAATAATCAGTGAAATGTGACAGAATGAACCAATCAACGTTAACAAAAACACATACTTTTAGGCGATTAGATTTTGAGTCTTGTCTCAACATAAAATTAGCTCTTAATGATATTTTTTAGACAAAGAGGTTCATGTGCTAGGCGTTACCCCATTAAGGATGTTGGATTGCCAACGCCACTGGTCCTCACACATTTTAGCCAAAGTCAGCTTAGCCGACCAACCCATTAACTCCTTAGCATAGCTAGCATCTGCATAAGATGTTGCTACGTCACCTGAACGTCTATCGATTATTGTATATGGAATCTGATGAGATGAGGCCTTTTCAAATTCTTTAATAATTTCAAGAACAGAGTAACCAGTGCCAGTACCCAAATTTATAGTTAAGATACGGGCAGGGTCAGAAAGAATATTCAGCGCTCGAACATGGCCATTGGCAAGGTCAGTAACATGAATATAATCTCTAACTCCAGTCCCATCATGAGTATGGTAATCTCCCCCAAAAACCTTAAGAGATTCAAGCTGACCCGCGGCAACCTTTGATACTAAAGGGAAAAGATTGTTTGGGGCACTGTTCGGCGCTTCACCTATTAATCCAGACTCGTCTGCTCCAGCAGGATTGAAATATCGTAAAACTACAATATTCCAGTACTTATCAGATTCGTGTAAGTCGTTAAGCATTTTTTCAATAAATAATTTAGACTGACCATAAGGGTTGGTTGCCGATAGAGGGTGATTTTCTTTAATAGGTAATTTTGATGGACAGCCATAAACTGTCGCAGATGAGCTAAATACTAAGTTTTTACAGCCACTACTATTCATCACTTTGAGAAGAGCCAAAGTGCCATTTACATTATTATCATAGTAACTAAGGGGGTTTAAGCTTGATTCACCTACTGACTTGAGACCAGCAAAATGAATTACCCCTGTAATTTCAAACCTAGTGAAAATAGTCCTTAAAAAAGCCTCATCTCTTACATCACCTTTCAAGAAGATGACTGGCTTTCCAGTAATGCCCTCTATCTCTGCAATAGAGTTCATAGATGAATTAACCAAATTATCGACAATAAGAACGTTATAACCTGCCTCGATAAGTGCTAGGCATGTATGAGATCCTATATAACCAGCTCCTCCAGTAACTAAAATCATATTTTTATCTCCCGTCTATCAGCTTTCATTTGATCATTTTTAGAGAAGTCACTCAGCTGCTCCATCGTGAGAATTTCAATTTCTCCCTGATCTCTATATTTCAAAATAACTTGCATCACTTCGTCTACCCACTTTTTTTATCAATTATTGCATCAGTCAATCAATATATATTTGAACCTATTGTTGGAACTTTGAAAGCAGCAGCCTCGATAACTGACGATTTACAAGCTGCTTGCCAATAAACCCAATACCTCCCGTCATTGCAATTACCATCTACCTAATAACTTCAATATAAGCTTATTTGATATGGGCATGCATAACAGTAAATACAGAGAAAAATATTCTATTTTTGAAGTATATATTGCTCTTAACTTATAGCGAGCCTGCTCCTTATTATTATTATATATATCAGCCACAATCTCATAATATTTAGCTTTCCTATATGCACAATCAAAATCGTTAGATAATTGCTGTCGCAATATAGGATTACTCTTAGATATTTCATCGATGGTAAAGCGATACTCTTGGGGCGCTATATCTATAGTCTTTTTAGACAATGAATTACTCACTATTCTATATTTAGCAACAACATCAGCAATTACACCTACATCTGCTTTAGATGCAATGGTCATAAATAGATTATGGTCAGGGCAATAAGACATATTAGCGTTAAAAGATAATTTATTACTAACAACAAAATCTTTTTTTAACATGACTGTTTGCATATTAATCTCATAACGCCTTAACAAGCTAGAAAATATATTTCCACTTTTATTTTTTACAATCCTTTTTTTAATTTCTTTTCCACTCTCATTAATAATAGCAACACTTCCATAGCACATGGCATAACCATAAACTTGCATTAGTTTTACCTGTTTCTCTAATTTATCTGTCAAATACAAATCATCGCAGTCTAGAAATGCTATATATTCACCAGAAACTTTACTTAATGCTAAATTTCTAGCCTCTCCCAGCGGAGTGGTTTCGGATGCCAAATAATATTTTATTCGCTCGTCGTAAGATTTAGCAATATTTGCACTATCATCAATTGAAGCGTTATCCCAAAAAATAATTTCCCAATTTGCATAAGTTTGACTATATACAGATTCAATAGATTCTCGAAGAAATTTATCACTATTGTAACAATTCATAATAATACTAACTAGCGGATTTCTCATATACAACACATAATATATTCATTAAATTTAAAATTACATTATTTACAATAAACAGAAAGTGGCAACTTCCTTAATGTTCTCCATTAATAACATATTCTACTGATTCTTAAGTGTGTTCACTAAATTCTAATATTATCTCTATTAGTTTCCAGATGCTTTCTAACTTTATATATGAAATCAATAAAAGATAAATAAAATAAAAATAATGGAGACAATAATTCACTTGCTTTATTGAGTAATATCACAATAGAGATAAAAAACAACACCACTATCTTTAAATTTATCGTCTTCAACTTTATGAAATAATTATAAAGAATAACTATAAATGATAATATAAATAATGCTCCTATAAAACTAAGATTAATAAAACTATTTTCGAACATCGACAAATAAACATTGGCTCTTTCACTGTCAAGTAAAGAGATAGTATCATTCCTAAATATTACTAGTAGAGATATCGGTATAAGTATTAAATATATCATACTAGAATACGATTTTATTGGTAGAACACTAATATAAAGCAACAAAAATAGTACAACATATCCTGTAAAGCTAGAAGTAATCAAAATCGCGAACGCAAGCGTAAAAGCTTGAAACTTCATCTTAAAGAAGCATGCCATTAAAAAACCAGGAATGATAAACATAACATACATGCCTGGCTCTCTTGAGAATCCATAAAATCTTGGAATGTTAAAAATCCCACTGTAATCATTCTGATATATTAATAAATAGAAAACTTGAGATTGGTGATCTTTTAAATGCATTGGAGAATTCAAACTAAGAAAGTTGAGATCTCTCACCACAAAAAATTTATGGAAGTCAAAGTTAAGAGTTAAAAAATAGATAACAATTAGTATGAAGAATGTAAATACTAAAATATTTACATACAGCTTGAAAATAAATTTTTGAAGAAAGAATCTTTTTAGGAAGAAAAAATAAATAAAAATATAAGCAAAATACTTTAAAAAATATAGATCATTGTTATATACCGAACTTGCCAGGGCGGTCAAGAAAAACGGGAGGAAATATACAATATCCTTATCCCATACAATGCGATTTTCATACACAGCTATTATCATCACAAATGCGATAATTGCGAATACAATGTTAAATATCTCAAAATTATAAAGTGCTGGGAATACAGCACCATAAATGTGAGATATGAATGGAAATATGATAAGCACGAACACAATACTCTTTAAAAGATTTGTGTTATGACTTTGAGTATACAAAATTGAAAATTCTTTCTTTCTTAGCACTATATTAGTAAACGAAGGTGTTAGGATATTTACCACTCACTTTAGTAAATAAATTATTAAATTCATAGATAGGATTGTTTAAATTTTTAGCAAATTTATAACAAAATTCCTCTCTAACACTTTGTACTTCTAGAGTAAACCACCATTCATCTATGTTGTCACCCATTTTATTTATAGCAAGTGCTGCATCTTCGGCGGAGTAATAGAGAATACCTACGTCTTCAAGTTTTTGAAAGTCCTCTATTGCATTTTTATTTATCAGTCCATTTGGATATTTCTTATTTAAAAAAATTATTGTAGGGATATTCATTTTAAGAGACTCTAAATAAGTTGTCATTAAATGATCAGATACATACAATTTACAGTTATTAAGACTATCAGTAAATTTCATATATTTATCATCTACTTTTATTTTCTTATTATATGCTCTCCATAAATTAATATACCTGTGACGATCTTCTGAAGGATATGGCCTTATTCTGAATTTATTTAACAAATTATCAGAAATATTATCTAAGAATGTCTTTTGATTCTCATAATATGAAATCCTCTCATGAGGAACAAATCTTAAATCACAAAAATACTTTGGTTTGTTTGTCATCACAAACAGTATATCGTCAGAATTTAATCTTCTTTTTTTATAGTTGATCATCTTAGCGGAACCAAATGGAATCACGTTATTACATTCATGACTCGCCCACCCCCAGGTAAGATAGAAATCTGTAATTTTTCTTTCATACTTCTCATCTAGCAAGTACTTGGACACTCCATAATTACCTCCATGTTGTATTCCTACTAATTTGCTTTTCCCTAATGCACTAGCCGCCCAGATCTTAAACAGCTCGTCATAATACCAAGAGTTTGCGCTAAATATTACATCTGGAAGCTTTCCTGGGTATTGTTTTTTTGCAAGTTTACCCAAGTATCTATAGTTTTCAACCAATGATGTAGGTAAATCAAGTGGCAGTTGAGTTTTTAAGAATAACTCAAACTCATTATCCTTTGGTAAGCCCTCTTGAAAACGCCTTCTTGTTTCTATATTATATTTATGATTACTATGATAATTCTCATGAAACTTAACCTTTATCCCATGCTTTGAAAAAAGAGCTAGTTTTGCAAGAAATTTTATATCCAAATATGGGTTTTTCATAAAAATTATCTTTTTACTGTTTTTTAAAAATGCAACTAACCAAAATATAAACTCGCCGATCTTTTTAATATAATTATTGGGCTTGTGCTCATGAAAATCTGGGGCAATCTGATTGTTATCGATTATTATTTTCTGCGCATCTATGTTTAAAAAAGATAAAATTTTTGAATATATTTCAAAATTATAGTTGTCGTCTTGTATTAATTTCGTAAATGAAAGCTCATCGACTATGATCGTCCCACCCTTGGATGTATCAACTATCAAGCAATTAAATTGCCCATACTTTTTCAGAAGATACTGAATAGTTAGATATTTTTCATACATTACACCAATGTATCTAAATAAAAAAGAGCCTAGTAAAATGTCCCAATATCTAACACTGTGGTTGGTTTTGTGCTCTTTATTTAACAATCTAGTGAAAATTTTTAGATATTTACTATAGAGCTCTTGATTGTATTGGTCAAATTCTGAATAACCAGAGTTTTCAAACTTGATTGGATAAGGCAATATTTCGTATTTGTGCTTTTTCTCAAAATCATTTAGACACCAATCACCCAAAAGAAGTATATCTTTTGACTTATCCCAAAACTCCTGATTCGCCGTTAAAGCTACAAAAATACTACTATTTATCATACATAAACAGAAAATAATAATTAATAATTAAAGACAAAATATAGCACTACTTCGAAAACACTTTTAATTTTATTAAGGCCATGATGCAAGATTTCTAAATATTCAGCCTTAAAAGCATAATATGTATTAAGGTCATAATATTTGGCTTTCCTCTTTTTTTACTCTATCAAAAAAAGCATTCCCTTTAATGCTACCCTTAAAAATATGTTTTGAAGTAGCTCACTCATTACTTAATTAAGGATTTACATAACTTATAGCTCTAATTTTATTTATTCCACTTTATTGATATTATATGGAACTATACTTTTATTAGATGTTATTTTTTTAGAAATTTCGATTTATCTTTTAGAGATGTTAGCATCTATAAAGCTGGATCGATATCTGCTAAAGATGGATAATAATCTTTCTTCTTAGATGTGTTTTATAACAATTGATGATTGTTAGCATTTTTCAACAACGAAATAGTTTCACCAATTCCACGCAGCAGGCTACCTGAAGAAATAAACCCTTGGGATTTGAATCTATGATCTAAAACTTCATATGACAACTGATTCATAATCTTGCTATCCACAAACTCTATTTCTAAATCGGGAATAAATTCTCGTATAACATCTAGCACCTCTTTAACTGTTGAATTATTTGTCAAAACATTATATATCCGGCCATCAAAAATATTATTTTTAATAATGAACTCGATTGCTCTAGACGCATCAAGTAAATCTAAATATGGTCGTTTTTGATCGTAAGCTGTACTCCATACACTAATTGGCTGACCTGTTACAGCTTGCCAACAAAACTTATTAACCGCAGTATGAAAACGCATACCTGAAGATGCTCCAAATATTGTTCCAAAACGACAATGTATTGCCTTCAACCCATGTTCTTTACATAACATAGCAATAAATTCTTCTTCTTTAAGTTTTGTAATAGCATATGGGCTTTGTGGTTGTAATTCTTCTTCAGAGCAGTCTTCATCTACAACATCATTTTGTGTGCCATAAACACTAGTTGATGACAATGCAATTAATGATGCTCCAGTTTTTACACAAGCATTAGCAACTTTCACAGTAGACTGGTAATTATTTTCTTCAACCTCTTTAGCTCTATCAAAGCTTCCAGCTGCATCAGTAATAGCTGCTAGATGTATTACTACATTTGCTCCAGAAAAAATTTCATTTAAATCAACCTTATTCACATCACCTTCAATAAAACTATAATTTGCTACAGTTGGAAGGTTAAATAAGGAAGAATAACGCTGTGTCATCATATTATCGATCATGACAATATCTGCATTAGGGAATTGAATACCTAACTCTCTTATAATATAAGAACCTATATGTCCAATCGCACCAGTTACTATTATCTTCATTCTATTTTATATATACTTTAAAATCATCATAATTATGAATGTAGTCATCTTCTTCATAATATCTATCACAAAGAACCATAAGAACAGCATTATCTGTTAAATATTTTTCTTTAGTCCAAATACCATTAGAAACATTAAGGCCAATAGATGGGTCGTTCAATTGATAAATAGTCTCCTTGAATCCATTGTCACATGTAACTTCAATAGCACCGGAAACACATACCATAAATTGAGTGCATTTTTTATGCGCATGATCTCCTCGAACTTCTCCAGCCTTTGCACTAACACTAAAAACTCTTTGAATATCAAAAGATGTGTCAATTTTACCTTCTACTACGCATAGACCTCCTGTTTTAGTTTTGTGATGGGATAAAGCTTTTAAATTAATCATTTTTGTAAAGCGGGTTAAAAGATCTTATTATTTTATAGTAAGCAATAATACCAAGAAAAAAAATACCTAAATATAAATTAATTTATTAATTTAACTTAATAATATTTTAGTTAAAAATTATATTATCTCGTATTTATTCAAAATCATAATATATTTACATTAAACATATTAAAAATAGCTAGAACATTGTCGATATTTTTATTTAAAAAAGGACTCAAGTTAGTTACATAAACACATTCAATTATGAAATTTTACATCTGCATGAATAATAACATGCTGTTAATAAAATACTAAAATTTAAATTCTATTTATCGTAATTAAATAAAAAATCTTCATATGTTTTAATAATATTTCGTTGGAAATTAAATTCTGTTTTCCAACCTGTTTCTGTTTTAAATTTATCCACATTAATCTTATAATTTCTCATCTCAAATATATCTAATTGGATAGGATTTTGATTTTTAATAATATTCTTATTAAGCGCCTTAAGAATACGAAAAATATCGCTGAAACTATAGTGATCATTATCACCAATTAAATACTTACTTGCATTCCATTTTTTAATTTTCAAACTACTGAAAATGGCTTCAACTAAATCATCTATATACAAAAAATTTCTCTTAATATTACAATTTTCATATAAAGTAAACTCATTATTCAGTATAGCCCTACTAATTATTTTATTTACTGACATTCTCATTGTAACTTCTAGATTTTGCGAAAATCCATATATGTTTGGTAGTATTAAAATTAATGATTCAATATTATAAACTTTATTATAAAATTCTAAATAAAATTGTGATAATATTTTATGATGCGACCAATAGCTTTCTGGTCTAGGATTACTCTCCTCTGTTACACTTTCTGCTTCAATTGAACCAAATATATTTACGGAGCTAAAAAATATTATCTTTGGCTTATTTGATAATAAATTTATATTGTCCAATAAGATTACAGTAGATTTAACGTTTATCTCTAAATCCTTCAATATACTTCCATTTAAGCCTTGATACTCCAAAGCAGCGAGATGAAATATATAATCAAAATTATATTTTAAAAATATTTTTTTCCAAAAATCATTATGGGATATATCTCCATAAACATACTCTACATTTTTTTTCTCATTAGTAAGGGCGTCTTTTTTCTTTGATAGGGCAACTATTTTTACATCCAATCGCTCTAGACGCTTAAGCAACTTAGAGCCAATAAAGCCACTCGATCCAGTTATTAATATAGTCTTATTATTTAATAAATTATTTTGCATTTCTTTGAAAGTCTATAAAAAATTAATTAATTCAAATTAAAAAAAAATTTAGAAAAATTAATTGTAAAAACTTTTTTATAATTGATCTAATTTAGAAAATTTAGAATCTCTTGGATTAACAATAAAACTATCATCTGGCCATTCAATTCCAACAGCTGAGTCACTCCACAATAAACCACCCTCGTCAGCAGGGTCATAAATTCCTGAAGCCTTATAGTGCAAATCGACAAATTCACTTAAAACTAGAAAACCATGTGCAAACCCAGGTGCCATATATACCTGACGCACCTTACTCTTTTCACCTAACTCTAAACCATGCCATTGACCAAATGTTTTGGATTTTTTACGTAAATCCACAACAACATCAAATATTCTTCCGCGCATGACTGTTACAATCTGAGCCTGAGGATTTTTTATTTGAAAATGCATACCCCTTAACACCCCCTTCGCTGATCGAGAATGATTATCTTGTACAAATTTATCATTAATTCCAGCTTGATTATAACGCTCTTTTTGATAGGTTTCTAAAAAAAAACCCCTATCGTCTTCAAATATATTTGGCTCTATTGCAAGAAACCCTTTTAGTGGAGTCTTATTAATTTTCATAGCATATTGACTTTATTTAAGGAAGTTTCTTACAGTGTTGACAATTTTTTCTGCATCTTTTGCAGATAACTCTGGGTACATTGGTAACGAGATTATTCTACCAGTTAGACTTTCAGTAACACCCATGTTACTCGAAATTGAAACTCTCCCCTTGTACGCTGGCTGCAAGTGCACCGGTACGGGATAATGAATTCCAGCTTTAATATCTTTACTTAAAAGATATTTTAAAAGTTCATTACGCTTTTCCACTTGTAGAACAAAAAGATGAAAAACAGACTCGGAATTAGCTCTAATTACTGGGAGACTAACTTGGATATCGGATAAATTGTCCATATAGTACTGAGCCAACTGACATCTTTTTTTATTATCCAAGTCTAAATATTTTAGTTTTATACGCAAAATAACTGCTTGTATTTCATCAAGTCTGGAATTCCTACCAGCATACTCACTTATTCGATTGTTCCAACCGTATTCCCTAAGCATACGAATCTTTATTGCCAATTTAATATTATTTGTGGTTATTAATCCAGCATCTCCCATAGCACCTAAATTTTTTGTTGGATAACAACTGAAGCAACCGACATCACCAATACTTCCTAATCGCCTACCTTTATATTTTGCACCATGGGCTTGAGACACATCTTCGATTAAAAAAACTTTGTTTGCTTTACAGAAATCTTGAATTATATCTAAATTTACAGGTTGTCCATACAAATGAACAGCAATAACTGCTTTGGTTTTATCAGAAATTACCTCTTCTAGCTGATTGGGCTCCAATGTATAGTATTCTGACTCTACATCGACTAATACTGCCTCAGCCCCTGTGGACTCAATTGCAGCAATTGTTGCAACTGCAGTATGTGAAACAGTTATAACTTCATCCCCAAATCCTATTTCTAATGCTCTAAGTGCTAATTCAAGAGCATCAGTCCCGTTAGCGACTCCGATACTTGAGCTAGTTCCAATATAATCTGAAAACTCTTTTTCAAGTAAAGATACTTCTTTACCAAGAACATAAGAATTTCCACGCATTACTTTAAGAACTGCTTCTTCTATCTCAGCCTGATAACTCCTAAATTGAGCAGATGGGTTAGCGCAAAAAATCATTACTAATTTACTTTAACTCCAGGAATATAAGTGATCCAATGCTTCCCATTTGACATATATTCTTCTTCCTTTTTCATAATCTCAGTTGCATGATTCCAAGCAAATAGCAATACATAATCTGGATTGCTTTGATGAAATTGTTCATATGGTAAAACTGGAATACGCATTCCTGGAGAAAATTTATTTTGCTTAATGGGCGTTGTGTCATAGATACACTCAACTAAATCTGGCGTAATTCCAAAATAATTAGCAACTGTGGTACTTTTTGAAGTTGCACCATACGCTACAACTTTCTTACCATCATTCTTTAGAGTTGTAAGTAATTTAATTAAATCACTTTTTATTTGGTCAACATCATTAGCAAAATTAGAATAGGCTTCTAAATTATCAAGACCTAGTTTTTTTTCATTTTTAATTAAGTTAGTTACATTATGAGAAACTTTTTTTGCTTCTTTATGTGCTAATGTATAACGCATTGAACCTCCATGAGTAATTTGATGCTCCACATCAACTAGTTCTAATTCATGAATATTTGCAAGATAACTTACAGATAAAGCAGAAAATAAAAAAACATGCTCATCATATATTTGATCAAATGATGTTTTCTCAATAACCTCTCCAAGATAAGGATCCTCAAATATAAATACACCATCATCTTTTAGTAGTACTTTAAGGCCTTTAAAGATTGAATGTATATAAGGAATATGGCACATGACATTTGCACTCAGAATAGCATCAGCCTTTTGATGTGTAGTAATTATATTTTCTGCTAAAGATTGATCAAAAAATTCTGTCAAAACCTCAATCCCTTTTTTTCTTGAAACTTCTGCAACATTTTTAGATGGCTCGATCCCAAGGCATGGAATATTATTAGCCATAAAGTTCTGTAACATGATTCCATCATTACTTCCAACCTCAACTACAAACGAATTTGTATCCAGACTCTGCAACTCAGAAACTGTATTAGCAAAATTTTTAAAATGCTCCTTCATATAATTAGAAGTCGATGAAAAAAAAGCATAGTTCTCATGGAACATTCTTTCTCGTTCAGGCTGCTCAACCAGTTGAACCATACTACACTTTTGGCAAAACCCTACTTTCATTGGAAATGTATACTCATCATGTGATTCCTCTTTTGCTGAAAACGCATTTGCAATTGGCATATCACCAAAATCTACAAATTCTATATATTCACTTTCACATATCAAACACTTATTCATTTAAAACCCCATAATTAAAATATTACTTTTGTCCAAAAAATATCCTGAGTCACTGAAATATAAGAGTAAATTGCTTAAATAGCCAAAATATAATCACATATTTTTCTTACATAGACCCTTTAATCTATTTAAAAAAACCAACCTCTAATTACATACTTATCCTCACTTTCTTATGCTGCACTTGTTAGTATAACTTCAGCATTCTGACAAACACTCTTCCGCTATTGAACATATGGACTAGTAAAAAACTAACTTTATTCTTATGAGTTTTTGTAATCATTTCTACAGTTTTTGATTCTTTATGGAGTACTTTGATTCTGTCGTCATACCAGGTTCTTAAGCCTTTACTTTTCAAATGCTCAGCTTTAATATATTCTTCACAATACAAAAAAATCTCTTCTGAATGGCCATCAAAATGTTTAAAGTATAATGGTGTCATGACTTGAAAGCTACCATGTGCGGCATAAATATATCCACTTTTAGGAGTCATTTTAGATGATGTTGATTTTTTTTTCGCATCCCTTTTTTGCACATACCACGTAATTAAACTATACAATAAATGAATTCTTATAAAAAAATATAATTTATCAATATACAAATAAAAAAAGATCTTTAGTAGTATCTTTTTTAAAAGAGAAAATTCACCCCTATCCATTGGATTTTGGGACATTCCATCAAGACCTTTAATATCTGCTGTTATTAAACCTACATTTTTTTTTGTATTATATATATCTAAAATAATATCAAGAAAATCTTCTTGCCCATCAAGAATTCGTGCGTCACTATCAAATTCCATTACAAACTCGCAACCTTCAGATCTAGCCTTTTTTATTGCCAAATTTGCTCCCTTAAAATGGCCTAAATTTCTATCTGACTCTATCAGTATAAAAGGTATTTTTTTTTGAAATTCTTTAAGCTTAACAATACTCTCATTATCTGATCCGTTATCTACTACATATACTTTAAGACAATCAAACCATACCTGTTTTGATAAATTCTCAATCACTCCTATTGTTTCTTTGTAATTTATATAATTTAATATTGATACTCCTATCGCTGTCATGCTAACTCCTTCTTGAATATAATTAATAATTCATAAAAAATTCGATTTTCAGATTCTGAGCGAAAGTATATTTATCTAAGACCTATAACGTCTTGTTTTTTACTTTTAATTTATCACTTTGAATTTGCTCTATGGGAAGTATTTCACTGTCTTTATAATTCAAATCATTAAAAGCCTCATTTAACCCGTTAACTAACATTTTTAACTCTCCTGTATCAAGCGATGTAAAGTGATTAATTTCACTTCATGTTTATCTTTAGTGAAATGTCTTTCAATCAACTATGAAACATAATCACCATCATACTTAACCAATACTGAACTACTCATTCCCTTTAATTTTGCAAAGTCATTGACAATTTTTGTTTCACCATTTGTCATCCTTAATTCGACCGTTAATTCAACTGTATTACTGTAGACAGATTTTGATTTTATATTATGCCCTTTAATTTTATTCAACAAATTATCCACTTCATTTTGTGAACCCTCATCAAACTTTAATATAAATAAATATGGCAAATTAACTATTTTAAATTTAGTCATAACTATTAGGATAACTCCAATAAAAAGAGAGCCAACAACAGACACTTGAAAAAACCCAGCACCGTTTGCAATTCCAACTGATATTGCCCAAAACATAAAAACAATATCCATTGAATCCTTAATAGCTGTTCTAAATCTTACAATAGACAAAGCACCAACCATGCCCAGGGATAAAATAATATTTGAACTAATTGTCATAATAACTAATGTTGTTATAAGAGCAACCATTACCAAAGAAACATTATAACTGCGAGTATATAAAACACCTTGGAATGTTTTTCTATAAATATAAAATATAAATAGCCCAATCAGAAAAGTAATCAACAAATTTAAAATTATTGAAGCACTCGTGAGTGGTGTTACATAATCTGATGATAAAAAACTATTTTTCAAAATATCCTGAAAGCCTACTGCATTTTCCATATTTACCTCACTTTTTAAATTTAATTATCTTCCCAATTATTTAATTTTATCATCTTTTTACAAATAACAAATTTTGAAATTGCATATCTTTGATTACTGGATAGTTGGATAATATTTTTGATATAGTCAGGTAAAAAGTTATTAAATTTAACCTCTAAAATCATCCAAGGCTCATCTAGTGCTTTTATAGATGGAGCACTTTTATTAAATAAGTCAGTATTTGTTAAACCTGTTCTTAAATCCTTATCGAGTGTTATTCTTATATTACTAATATCTGATACATACGCTTCCCTTGTGTAATCTACAATAACATCTTGTTTTACAAGGTTATGCTTTATTTCAAAGTAAAATTGAACTAATAAGGGCTTTTTTGACTCATATAAAAAATTAATATCATTTTTTATAATTTTATTATATTCCTCTCTTGTGATCGAAACAGACTCCTTATTAATGAACTGACCAACTCTATTTTTTCTCTCTAATTTAATTACATCATCTTTTAAATTATAAATCCTAATTCTATATTTTTTTCTAGTTAGAACTCCAGATTGTTTTTCAAAAAGTGCAGAACTTTTTACATCATCAAAATACAAACTTCTTATGTGATAGTTTCCATGTTCATCACTAAATTTATCAAATTTTAAAACCTTATTTAATCTGAGCCTAAGGTTATGGTACTCAAAAAAATTTATATAGTATTTGAACTCATGTCTAAAAGTTTTTAAATCTTCACTCATAATTTATTATTTATATTGACTTTTGTCCATGCAATTTCATCAAGCTGATCAAAAGTATTAGAATTTGTATTAATTTTTACAATATCCTCAGAAACAAAATATGATGATTTATTCTTAAAACTCAGCTTTTCTTGTAAATGTTTTTCATTCAAAATATATAAATTTGGAGAGTTATAAATCGGTTTTTTGACATATGCCTCAATATTTAGGATATTATTTTTATAAGTATTTTTATAAAAATATAGTTTTGAGCTATCCTTTCCTGAAACAGCACTTCTATTATTTATAAAATTATTATTATAGATAAATATCTGGGAACTCTCACCAACTGATATTCCTTTATCTGAAAAATTATCAAAACTTGAATTCATAACAAGTGCTCTTGATCCACTAAAATCTACACCATCACCATTTACATTTTTATTTAAAGATTTAAAAGAAGAGGAGTCTATAGTTGAATTAGTAAAGTCTAGATCAACTTGATCAGCAAAATTATCATAAAATTTAGACTTGCTAATTAAAACATCTGCATTTTTTACATTAAGCCCATCATCAGCAAAATTTTTATGGACTTTAATATTTGATAATAAAACATCTTTGTGCGAATATAGCGATAAGGCGCCTGAAAAATAACTACCATTTATTGAACTCTCAGATCCATTTGAAATATCTAAATAGCTAATATTACATATACTTTGATCATTTCCTATTGCTGCAATAACGCCAAAAGGTTTGTTTGGATTTATTGAACTAATAATTACAGGTCGGTTTTGACTTCCACTTATATTTAATGCTCCATAAACCAATAAAGATTTCTTATGGTCTATTTTTATATTAGTTCCAGCTTCAATATTTAAATCAACTCCATAAGGTAGAATGATATTTTTCTTAATTAAATAATTACCAGCTTTAAGAATTACACTATTATCTCCATTTTTAATAAAATTTAAATCTTGATTAAGCATTATAAAATTATTTATATCCTGATTAATATAATCAAAATTAAAATTATTTGGTTTTTTTAAAAAAGAAGTGTAAGTATCCTCTGGACTAATTAAATTGCCTGTTAAGCTATTTTTATATCTAATATCAAATCTATCAATATTAATAATATTACTAAACTCAATTTCAAATCTATAAACTTTTACCTCATTATCGAGATTATCATCTAAGTTAAGCATGAAGCCCTTATCTTCAAAGAATTTAGTAAAATTTTCGCCATCTAAAGTACTAATGGCATTGTTTTGCAAGTCTCTAATGATTAAAGGGCTAGTGATTATCTTGTCATTAGAATAGAATGCCAAAAAATCTAATTTAGTTGGTATATTAGAATCAGATTTAATCTCAATTACATATTTATTTCTACTTATTTGAACTACATCTGTAAAGGTTCTTGTGTAATTAATATACTCTGATAACTTATTTAAATTTGAGATTAGCGAATTTCTAGCCTCATTTATCTTTAGTAAATAAAATCTTGATGAAGAATAACCTGTTGTATCAGCTCTTATATCTGAGATATATTTATTTAATAATGAGTCATAAATTTCAAGAATCATTTCTTTATCTTGAATAAATATATTTAAATATTTATTTCGTATAGTTCTGTAATCATTATTTTTTACCAATGTTTGAAGAATTTTATTATCATCATTTTTAACTAATTTATTATTTACATGCTTAGACGAATACATCATAGCTTCATAATTATTTGAATATTCATTAGGTATCAAACTATATATACTTCCTTCTATTCTTGGATATGGAAATATTTTCCCATTACTTGTATCATACAAATACTTATTATTGTCTCCTTCCACAGAGCCATAGGATCCAAATAGGATTCTTAATGCATCAAATTGTGCAAATTTATCAATATCGATAAGCTTAGAAATTACTTCAAAATCATTGGCATCCTCATGAAGCATTCTATATTTTAAAAGTTGGCCTATATTTCTATTAGATATATCCTTGTATTTTAAATATGAACTATAAATAATATAAGGATCTTGATGTGTTGAAAAATACTGAGAATCCCATTTATCGATAGGTTTAATAATATCTACACCAGATAAATTATTTTTTTCTAAAACCGACTTGTGTGCTTTTTCTTCAAGTAGGTATAAGCCCTGATTAATACCATTAATACTGAGATAAACTAGCTCACTCTTAACATCAAAATTAAAATATTGATTTAATAATTTATAAGAATATACTACTGGAATTCCTGGAACTCCACTTGTTAAGGGTATGAATGAAAAACGCCTCATATTAGCAATTAGATTATTTTTATCAAGCTTAATGGCATACGCTTTTTTCTTATGAATCCAATTCTCTTTACCAGAGCCATGAAGCCTAACATTGCACTTATAAAGCTGATTATCAAATTTAATTTTACAACTTTGATACTCATTAAGACTTTCGTTCATAAATCTATCTGAATTATTGATAGCATTTTCAATATAGTCCATATTATTTTTATTCAACTCTAAATTAAAGCGAGGTAAATTACTTGAAGGATTAATTAACCAATTAAATGGATTTATACTGTCAATAGACTTCATCAAAGGTGAGCGGATATAGATATCAAATCGATTCTCAAAACCTATAGAAGTTTTATCTTGAAGTAATTGTGGAATTTTAAACATAACCTTATCACTATTGTATGCAGCAACAAGTAATATAAAAAATAAAGTCATTAGAATTATTTTTTTATACTTAAAATATAATTTTAATGACTTCATTTACTTTTTAATTTAGTTATTGTTTTGATTTAAATTGATAATAGTCATTAAAAATTTCTTTAATAACTTGGTTTTTTTTTGGAAGGTATTGATTAGGAGCTTTTGAATACTCTAAGTAATTGACTTTACTCATAAAAAAAGGAGCAGATAATCCAAATTCTCCATGACTTACACCCCAATAATAATTATCAATATATAATGCATGCTTGAGCTCACTAGACAATAACATATATTGCTGCAATGTTCCTTCTGACCCAATAGTCCAGCTGGAAAATTTTTGAATAAAATAGAATAAAGAGCCAAAGTTTAAGCCATAATCTTCAAAATGTCTCAGATCAATAGTATTTGAAAAATACTCTATGTTGTACATTTTTTTATTTAAGTAAATGAATCTTATATCTGTAATACCTTCAATTTGAATTCTTTTTTGTAAATCAAGATAAAGGCTTTCTAATTTCAAAAATGTATCCTCAGAAATCACACCATATCTTCTCTCAAACCTCTCTACTTTTAAATTTAAATCAAT
>Ga0209482_1000484_pt1 | contig 33685 bp, 30 predicted proteins | sample CoawatmetaG10DNA_FD_187512 | JGI IMG/M metagenome (GOLD analysis project Ga0209482, IMG submission 187512) | Marine microbial communities from the West Antarctic Peninsula - Coastal water metaG104-DNA (SPAdes) (version 2) | ecosystem: Environmental > Aquatic > Marine > Coastal ...
AAAATTAATCTTACCCATATAATCAGAAAAAACTAAAAAAATTCTTTTAAATAATATATGGTAATAAAAATTCATCATCAAGACCCCATTGTTCGTTTGTGATATGTGATAAATTTTCACGTTTCCTTCTATCAGAAGAAAAATAAGATCTAATCAACTTGAAATCATTATTATCTTTTTCCCATTTTGAGATTAGTTTTTTATTTTTACCTTGAAGAAAAATATTTTTTTTCCATTTAGGGATTTTAGACATTGCTTGATCCATAACTAAAAACCTATTAACTTTATATTGAAAATATAAAGAAGGCTTTACAAGAGGGAGGCCTTCTAAAATAATACGATGATTATAAACAACATCATCATTATCTTTAACCCCCACTAACTTGCCATATGGGCCAGAATCAATTGAATGGACGCGCAAGCGTCTTTCAAATGGCCCTGGAATACCAAAACTTAAACTTTTTGGCTTATCAGAAAAACGCTCTTTCCATAATTTCGAACTTAATAGCAGATCAAGATCTCCATTAGTTCTTAATCCCATTAGAGTAAGCCAAATACTATTAATGATAACGAATTCACCTAGTGGTAAATTTTCATCAAAAAGGCCTTGTATATGTTTTACTTTATCAATCATTGTGTGGTGACCTTAGAACATGCATATTTTTTTAGGATTTTAAGCACTTCTTTATTTTGGTAATTAACTTCAGTTGAATGAATAATTACATCATAAGTATAGTTTGGAATTCTATGCTTATATTTTTTCCTAATTCTATCTTTAAGCTCTCCTACTGATTCACAGCGAACTCTATTCAAAATATCTTGAACTTGCATTTTAGGCTTATTGATACGAATCTTTATTACTCCTAAATTATAAATTGGCGAGTTTAAAAGCAAATCTATTTTAAGGGCAACTTTACGTGGATTTGCAAAGTCAATTTCATATAATTTGTATATAAATTTTTCAAATTTATCATCACTGATTTGAACGATTTCAAATGATTTTATATCATGATATTGTAAAATATATTCGTTAATTTCATTGAATAAAGGTGATGCTGGAGGCCACATTATTAAAATAATATCAATTTCTCTCCATCTAAGATAGTTTATCTTCGCTAGTACAGCCATAAAAAAACTGTTATATATGATGTGTTTCAGATATGCTTCTCTAATACCCAATAATATCAATATATTCCGTATAATTTTTCGTACACCATTCAACATATATAAGTCACTAAATATAATTAATTATCAAACCGATTATTAAAAAAATTCAAAGCATCATTACTTGCAACAAGTCCACTTTTAACATGCGGCCATGAATCAACTTCTTTTACACTTACAATTTTAATTAAATCTTGGTTGATAGAATATTTTTGTTTTTTAATTACCTTATATACCCAGCAATAAAAACTTGAAGGGGTCCAATGATCTTCTTCAAAACAAACCTTGACTGATTTAATTCCCAGATAAGATTGTACAGACAGCCTGTGGTTTCCATCTCGCACAATATACCTTGCTACATTTTTTTTATTTATTATTTTAATTACTCTTGGACAGCCATCTATGAGCATCCATGGTGGAATATTTCTTTTCTTAATTGAACTTAAGATTTTAACTAATCTTGTAACAATTCGAGCTATTGCATTTTTATCAGTTGGACCAACCTTATGGGAACCATTAAACTTTTTTAAAGGACGGACTCTATTGGCTTCCCATGGACAAAAATATTGTTCGCCTTCATTTGCTCCAATATTATGTCCAATTTCCTCATTAAATGAACGAATTTGATTATTTGAATAGTATTTAATTAGAAAATTAGATAATGAATTGAAATCTTCTCCAGACTTTAATGCATGAATAAAAAAATGATCTCCATTTTTACCAAAACTATTTCCAAATTCATCTACACACTGATCTAATGCAATTGTAAATACACGCTCTCTGTTAAAAATATAATTTAAAAGCCAGCGATCTATGTTTACCAGGAGTGTTATTATTGATCTATATTTAGAAGTCATTTAAGCTGATATCATTGGTAATTAAAATTAATATTTAGTTAAATCTATTACAAAACTCAACTAATCTATCTCCATAACTTTTTTCAAAAGACTCGACAAAGTAATTGCATGATAAGTCAAGTTTTTGTTTAAATTCAGCGTCTTTACTCCTATCTAAAAGGATAGTTATTTTAGTAAGTAGCTCTGAGTAATCTTTAGCAACCAAAAACTCTTGCATTTTAAACATATCTTCAAAATGTTTAAGTGAATAAGTTAATTGAAAATGCCTAGCATCAGACTCTTCAATAGGAAGGAAGCAAAGCACAGGCTTTCCATGTAAAGCCCCTTCAAGAAGGATTGTGGATAATGGTGAGATTAAAACATCAACTGATGAAAGAATATCATGAGTATCATAGTAATCAGGAAAGCTCATTAAATTATTTCCTTTACTCACTCCTTCGATGTATTCTAACATTGTTGAATCGATACAAACATTATTCCAAGAATTATTAAAAATTCGCTCACCTCCATTACCTCCATTACCCCAAGGATGTGGTCGATAAACAACTGATACATCGCCAAAATCACCGTTTTCAATAGCATCATCAATTAGCGTTAAGTGAGCATATTCATCAGTTCCTTTGCTTGAGCCAGCATAAAGAATAATTGTTGTTTCTGATCTTAAATGATGTATTTTACAAAAAGTACTTCTATTAATTCTAGGTGGTTTTTTATAAACATCAAATTGAGCTGCACCAAAATTTAAAACTCGATCTGGAGATATTTTTGTATACTCAATAGCATGTTTTTTTGTCTGATCACCCCAAACGAGCAACCAATCAGGATTACCTACCATTGCTCGTTTAGTGCTAGGATTATCCCAAGAATTCATAATAACTAAAAGAGGCAACTTATTTTCTTTTGAAGTCTTTATAAGGTCATTAATAAAAACACCCTCTAGAACACTAGGATGAATCAAAAGATCTGGCTTCTCTTCAATTAGTAATTTATCTAAATCTTTATGAGGTTCTTTTGATATTCGCGATAATGAACTATACTTAAAAATATTATAAATACCTGGAACCCCAAGAAATGAGTAGTGAATCGTAGCCTTCCATCCAATCATTTCACGGTGCAGTATTCTTAGCGCCTTAAATCCTTCTCCTAGCTTCCATCTTAAAAGATCAACTTGAAATAGTCTTTTCCATATTTTTTGTCTTCTTGGATTAATTCTCAGATGCCTGAAGGCAGTATTTAATTTCAAGCTTAAAATATCTCTTGAAACCCTCTTATGACCCTTTTCAGGAAAAATAAATACAACTGTATTTTGAGCAATAAGATTATTAAAAACACCACTATCAATAAAATGGCGAATCATAACATCATGCTCAATAAAAATTAAGATTTTCATATTATTGTTTAGCTAATTTTTTAAACAATGATGAGTTATTAATAAGAAAACTATAATCTCCTTTATCAGCAATCTGTCCATCTTTCAAAACAAAAATTTCATCACAATCCTGAATTGTTGTTATCCTATGAGCAATCATAATTATAGTTATATTGCTATCAAGATTATTTAAGGTTTGCTGAATTGCATTCTCGCTTAATGTATCAAGAGCACTTGTGGCTTCATCAAGTATTAATATTTTAGGCTTTTTATAAAGAGCACGCGCAATACAAACTCTTTGGCGTTGTCCTCCTGAAAGCCACTTCCCATCTTCACCCAGACTGCCATCAAGTGTAACTTCATTCAGCACATCGTTTAAATCTGCACTCTTTAAACATCTAATAGCAAAACTTCTATCAATTTTATCTGGTCTAATACCAAGGCATACATTTGAAAGGAGAGTGCCATCGATAATTGTTGGATTTTGGGAAACATACCCTATCATATTTTGCCAACCCCTTCTGTTTTCTTTTTTAAGGTGGTAATTATCAATAAATATTGTTCCTTCACTTGGATCAAGCAGACCAAGAATTAAATCAATTAAAGTTGTCTTGCCTGAGCCTGTTGGACCTACTACACCATAACACTTTCCCTTTTCAATTAAAATTGAGACCTTAGATAACACCATTGGCTTATTAAGTTCATACTGATAACTTACTTTATCGAGAATAATCTTTTCCCAACTGGCAATTGGTTTAACATCGACAGTAAAATCATTATCAATTGAAAACTGACTGACCTCATCAAGGATTTGTCGAATCCCGTTCAAACTTGGCGTAGAATTCCATAAAGTTGCAAATTCACCAGAAAGTTTTGTAACAACAGGAACAGCTCGAGCAATGACAAGCAAAACTAGAGTTACCTGGGATGCTATCTGACCACTACTTAAATTTGAAGACCAAAGAACTAGCGCAATTAATATAATTGATGCCTGACCAATGAATAACATCGCCAGTGGTGGAATAGCTTGTAAAATTTTTAGTTTGCCCATCGCCTCACCATAAATATTAAATGTATATAAATAACGATCAATAAATGTTGTTTCACGACCACTTAGTTTTACATCTTTAATTCCACTAAAAAATTCTCGGGCAACAGAAATACTTTTGGCTTGTGCTGTTCGTCGAAATTGTGAAAGGCTTTTGATTTTAGGTCTCAGCATAGTCATAACTAATATTGCTACCAAACCAATTATCAAAATACCAAACAATCCAGACAAGTTTGCAAAATTTATAACTATAATAGATGTCAAAGTTAGAAGTGATATATGGCCAATGATGGATACAATAGAATTAATACCTCCACTACTCCAAGTTAAAACATCATTCGAAACATGGAGAGTAAGAGTTGTTGAGTTTTGATTTAGAAACCATAAATAAGATGCTCCAACACATTTAGATACAAGATCTCGTGCGAGTCGGTTTTGACAATTTACTCTAAAACGTTTAGTAAGCCACATGAATAATAAATTTAGAGTAACGCCTAGAGCAATTAGACTTATTGCACCCAATGCAAAAATGAGAACAAAATCATCGTATTCAGGCTGTCCAAAAATTAAGTAAATCTGGTTGACAGCTTGATTTTTACTCATAGTTTCAGGCTCAATAATTAAGCCCACTAGAGGTACAACCCCTATTAAAGCAATTACGTCAACTAAACTAATAAATACACTTATAAGAGATAGATAAAAAACCTTTCGCCTCTCAATAGAATTCATAAATTGCCAGGTTAGAAGTATTGCTTGCCAAGCTGAGCCATGATTATGTTGTTGATTTTTCACCTTAATTCTTTTCCATTAAAATTAAGAAAATTAATTTTTCTTTCAACGACGGCATACAATCATTGTTCGAACACTCGAAAAACCAGTCATCGAATGACCGCCAATAACTTCAACTGTATTAAAGTTATTCTTAAGGGCAATAACCAAGTTATCTAGGCAATAATCTTGCTCTACTTGCTCCGTTAACTCAGATTTTGAATTACTGGCAGCAGTATCATTCTTAAACTCTGTTACAAGTACTTTTTCTGTAAATTCTGAAAGACGATCAACAATTACACTCCATGGAAGTAATTCAACTAAACGCATATGATGAATAAATCCAAGTGCAAAAACCACGTCAGACCGATAGCGTTGTGAACTGGTAAAATCAGGATTAACAAAATCAAATATTAATGGTCGTATAGTTAATATTGAATTTGAGTTAACTAGAAGTCTATAGAGGCTATCAATAGCTCCAATATCATAATCAACAGCAGTCGTTAGAAAGCCTTTGTGGGCACCGAGCATTGAAAAGTAGCCGTTGTTAGCCCCTATATCAAGTAATGTACCACTTCCTACAGAATCCAATATGCTTAATAAAGCTTTTTCGCGTGGCCCCGTAAAATACTCCTCCCAATCCTCCCCAGCATTTACAATATTCGCGAGATCAAGATGCGCATGATATTGAGTCCATCTTTGACTAATACCTTCAAATTTAAAATGATTGAGGTGCTTGGATAAATCTTTAATAACTATTGCCGTCCAATTAGATGAATCACTTTGAGATGAGTTTTTATGAATAGCTTTTTCACTTAGAGCCGCTAACACAAAAGTTTTATACCTCCCCAAATTAAGTAAGGCAGTAAATGGAGAAACCATTAAGCGTTGATAGAAATTACTAACTTTACCGCCAATACTCCCAAAAGAGGATATCCAACGAATAACCCCTTTAAAGAAAGGCCATCGTATGGAAACGTCCTCATCTATAGTTACTCGACCAGCACGTTGAACAAGGCTAACTAATTCAGGTCGTTTATGAACTAGGCGAAGAGGCCCTAAAAAATTAGAATAAAATTCAGCATATAGAAACTTTCTGCTGCCTTTTGGAATAATAGCATCTAAATTATGAAGGACAGGACGCCCCCTACTATTAAGAGCTATATTGGTTAAATCAAAACTATTTAATGTGGCCCCATACCCATCAAGAATCTCTTCAATTCTCAAGAGTACCAATGCTGCATCTCGTCTTATTGATGGAGATAATTCATTACTCAACGTTGGTGAAAGTAATTCATTTTGTTCAATTAAAATTGAAAAGTCTTTAAATGTTTTTTGCACTAATTTGCTTGGAGTTAGTAATTCATCATTAATTAAGGTATCAATAATTCCTTTACTAAATAATTCCTCAATAAATTTAGAGCGCTGGTTGAAAACCCCCCGATAGATCACTCCATCTATTTTGTATAAGTGGGCGTATGAATCATTATCACACTGTGTTAATGTCATGAATTTCTCAGTTTTATTAATCTCAAGTGGTGTATTCATATTTTTATTATATTTAGTTAGTAAACAATAGAATGATAGATATTATTATTTTATTAGGCTATATAAAACTATTAAGTTCGATACTCACTGACAATTCAAGTGTATTTAATTATGTCAATAAGAATAAAAAATTATATATTTTTAAATTTAATTTAAAAACAAATTATTTATAGTAAATATTGTTACAAAAGTATACATAGGGACTAAGCATTTTAATAATAATTATTATTATTTAGCAGCATAAAAAATTGAATATTTACTATCAACCTTAGCTAAAAAATTAACAGAATTAAAGCCTCTTTTAATTAATTGACTCGTAAGATCTATTTTACTTTGTGACAGAAAAACTACTTCAGGGTAACCAGCAATTAGATTTAAAAAATCAACTTTTTGAGATGAGTCAAATCTAGAAGAGATGAAAAATACAATATCAGCCTCAGGAAGGGTTTTTATTTGTGATAATGGGCAAAGGTGGTAAATATTATCGTTAAACCCTAATGCTTGCGAGAAAAATCGACTAGCATCTAGCAATAAAGCCTCTTCGTCATATGAAACAACTAATTTAGCACCCTCCATTCTTGAAAACGCACCCACCCCACCCATGCCACTTCCAATATCGATAACTACCTTCTTCTCAAAATTAATTTTTCTTCTTATTGCATCCCATATAAAGCCCCAATCTCGATGAGCAGCGACCCCATAAGTATCAAAGTTAAATTCAATTGCGTCTGCAGCAATTTTAGGATTATGGGATATGGACTCAAAAATTTTTTCTTCCATTAATATAAAATTTTTTACAGCAATATCATCATTAAATTTACTTTTGAGATGCTTTGGTAACGAATGAGAATGACGAGATTGATTAACTTTCCATCGTTGATTCGCTGATTCAACTTCATCATTTAGTGGATTATTAATATTAGAGATTTTCATTTTAATAATTCTCATAACTATTCCAACAAATCGACCTTCTTCCCATTTTGATGAAACATATCTTATTGGTGAAAAATTCTGAATTAAGGCCAACAAAAAATTAACCTTAAAGGAATGTCCAAAATCTATAAAAAAAATTTTATTATTTTCTGTAACAATTATATGTCTAGCCCTAAGTTGTTTATAAAAAATTCCTGACAAACTAATTGAAAATAGTTTGAGTGCAATCTTAAAAACCATACTCATTTGTATCTTTGATTTTTTATACCAATCTTCTAAAAATATACCTTCAATAAAATCTATTTCAAGCACGTCCCAAAGTCCATCAATCACATAGTACTTCGGGCTGTAGTCTTTAATTAACATCTTTGAAGAAATTAAAATTTTATATTCATATTCTATGCTCTTTTGAAAGTCTCTACTAAGTCCAAAAGTCGTTTTTTCCACTTTAAAAATCCTATTTCCATACAAAAAAACTCTATGCTCACTTGACCAACGCATCAACACCGCATTTGGTATATTTTTTTCTACAAAAGAAGACCATTCATTTTCACGTGAATGATAAAAATTCACTAAAGGTGATTTAGTTTTTATTGACATAACGATTAAATTATAGTTTTATATTAAGAGCAATTTCAAATCACTTCCATAAATTTGAGTTTAACCATTTAAAAACATTATAGCTTTTTAAATCAGAGTCAAGCCATGCCTGCATTAAGTTACTCTCTCTATCAATATTTAATCTATTGTTTTTATAAAATTTAGGAAGTTGGGGCCACAATTTAAAACTAAGGCTTGGCCAAGGATATTTATAGCCATTATTTTGACAATTATCAGGGGCAGACATCCTAAACATTAAAAATATGTATGCATCTTCTTGATTACGAGCAGAAGGTAATGGTAATTCACATGCAGATTTTAATTTTAAAGTATACTCATCTTTTGATGATGCAAAATTTGAAAATCCCCATTCAGTGTATGGAGTTTCTCGAGAAACAAGTGATCTTGCTCCCATTGCAGGATATTCAAAACCTACTGAACCCAAAGCTGTTACTACACAATCAGCACAATTAATTAGTTCATTAGATGCTAACTCTTTAGGCCAAATATATATCCCATCAGTATCTCTTTTTTTCATTAGTTCTATAAGTCCAAATTTACCATACATATACTCAGCAGGATGAGGCTTAAAAATCCAATTGTACTGAGTATTATGCTTTGCTTCATTTAGAGTAATGTCAAGCCATTCAACATGATCATCAAAAAAACTCCTTCCTATATAATTTGGAAAGTCGGGCCAGCAGCTCGACAATACAACAACATTCTTTTTTCGTGGATCTCCACCAACGAGATTTGCAAGTGTTTCAGCATTTACTTTTTTAACTTGATCACTACTTCTGTATGCTTTAGTTACAGAAATTTCTCCGCTAATTCCTTTTCTCAAATTTTTAAGAAAAAATTTTCCAGCTTGAACCATATTAGCACGCTGCTTATTATTCAATGCGTGGAGATCTGACAGAAAAGGCACGTCATCAGGCACATTTCCTATTTCTTTAAGATCTTGAAGTTTACGAATTTGTATGTGGGAGTTACGCTGATTTAAAACAAACGTAGGAACTTTTGAAGATATAGAGGCCCATACCAAAGTTGAAAATCTAATTGTTGTTGGATGACTAATTACAGTCGCCTTGATATCGTATTTTTTAAATAACTTCTGATAAAAATCAATATAAAAAAGGGTTAGAGCAAGATGCTCTCTCAATGGTGTTTGATTTACATCAATTTGTCCTATAAGCTCCATTTTTAAAACGCCATCATAAAAATAATGAGTAGGATATCCTGGAGCAATATCAAGCGTCATAATATCTGATGGAGACTTCACCTTGGAAAGTTTTTGTTCTGCAATTGCATAATATTTTTCATCAATAGATGATGGAATAATTTCCTCTGCATCTGGATGAAAACTACGTAATGAATTGATTATATGTTTTGAAGACGACTGATGATAAACTCCAAGTAAGCCTGAGCCATATTTAGGTGCTAACGCCTTTCTAAATAGTGATAATCGCAACCAATGATAAGGATGATCCCATAAACCCTCATATAAAATTATTCCATTCCGTTTTGATGTAATATTACGATTAATCTCAGAAAATAATTTGTTAGATGCAGAGCGGAATAAGTTGCAATAATACAATAATAGGTGATTCCAAATAATTTTTACAATATGCTTGATTTTTTTCAAAATTTATCCCTTACTATTCAATATTAACTAGTTTAATGTAGTCGCCCTTAATGATATCTTGTTTAAGTTTTTTTCCAATTAACTCTTTTGATCGATATGGTTCAATTGCATCTATAGGGCATGGCCTTAATGGAAAAATATCTTTATCCAATAAAATATCGCCAGCGCGTAAATCTCTTACTGCTCGTAAAGATCGTCGCTGTACAATAACAGTTTCCTTTTCATTGTCCATTACACGTTTTACGCCTTTTCCAAGAGCAGCTTCTAATTCTCGGGTTCGATCAACCATTTCTTTCCATTCACCTGGCTGCATGGAAAACGAATGGTCAGACCCTTCACGCGAAGCATTATCTGTAAAGTGTTTTTCAATAACTCGTGCACCAAGTGCAACCGCGCCGAGAACAGTTGAGTGTCCTGTGGTGTGGTCAGACAAACCAAGAACTGCGTCTGGAAACTCGATAGAAAAATTCTTTAGTACATTTAAATCAATATAGTTAAAATTTTCAGCTAATCCAGAATAATTTGTATTACACTGCATTAGCACAATATCTGAAGCATGAAGTTGCGCTACATTCATAGCCATTTTTACCTCTTCAAGAGATGATGCACCAGTGGCTAACAATATTGGCTTCCCATCGAGCGCAAATCTTTCAATAAGATCATGCCAAGTAATATCACCAGAGCCTATTTTCCAGGCACAAACATATTTTGATAACCATTCAATATGTTTTGGATCATACAGTGATGTAAAGTAATCTACTCCTGCCTTATTACAAGTTTCTTTTAATTCATCTGTCCAGTCTATAGGTAATGATGCATCATTATAAACTTCTGAGACGCTTTTTTTCCAATCTGATTGATGTGTTTTATTTAATAAATTTTTAAAGCCAAAATCAGATACAAGAGTATCAGCAGAAAAGTTCTGAAACTTTGCAGCATTCATACCAGCTTCTGCACCCATGTAGATTAACTCTTTGGCTCGCTCCAAATCACCATCATGATTTGATGCGATATCTGCAATAAAATAGGTAGGATGTTTGAGCCCTACTTTGTGACTCCCAATCATAAATTCTTTATTCACAATTTTTTTATCTCCTCTATTAGGGTTGGCATAGAATAATTTAAATTCTTCTCTAAACTGCTAGAATCAAGCCGCATATCAATAGCTCTTTTAGACCGTCCTGAGATTTCTGTTGATGCTCTTTTTGATACCATATCAGTTGAAAGACCTAAATGATCTGCAATTTTAAATCCAAATTCTGCTTTTGACATACCTCCTTGTGAACCAATGTTAAAAGTCCCTTGCAAGCCTTTATTTACTGAGATCAGAATAATCTTTGAAAAGCTTGATAAGTGGAGAGGTGAAAACAATTCATCATCAAACAAAGTAACTGGTTTATTTTTGCTTAGGCGCTCAATAATAAAATCACTTAAACTCATGCGAGATTTGCTTTTAGATGGTCCAAACATTGCACCACGGAATATTAAATGATTTATATGGGTTTTAATCATTTTTTCTGCCTCAAGCTTTGTATGCCCATAGTAATTAACTGGACCCTCTATATTTTCCTTATGAGGGCCTTTAATATCAGGATAAACAGCAACAGATGATAAAAAAACCATACAAGAATCTGGAGAAATTACTTTCAATAAATTATTTACGGCTAGTACATTATTCGCCCAAGCATTTTTTTGATCATTTTCACAAACATCTATATCCACCATAGCTGCAGCATGAAGAATAACATCTGGTTTAATAGTTGCAATCATGCTTCGAACTTCTTCAATTTTTGTCAAATCACAATCAAAGTTGCTTTTACTTCTGGCGACACCAAATACTTTGCCATATTTACCTGCTTCATTCACTAAATATCGACCTAGAAGGCCTGTAGAGCCTGTCACCAGAAAAATAGTTGATTTAGATAACATTAAATTAACGTAGAAAGTTAATTTGCATAACGAGACATTAACTCCCATTTAGAATTTATTTTAAGTAATTCTGGATGCTTTTCAATAACTAGCGATATGTCATCAAATAAAGGGATTGCAGGAGGTTTGTCTAACTTTTCAAAAAGTGATAATATAAAATCATAATCTTCTTTATAATCTAAAGTACATCTCCAGTTAATGCATTCCCCTCCTGGGCCATTTAGAGAAAGTATTTTTAGATCATTATTACGCCTCATCCAAGGAGTAACATGCTCACGATCTTCTTTGGAAGAAGTGGCTTTGTCAGCTTGAAATAGAATATCAGACTTAAATACTTCGCAATCAAAGCCATGTGGCCAGCTTGCTGGCATATTATTAGAGGCAAAGTCAGCATTATTATCTATCAAAAGTTTCAATACTTCACCGCAGATGATAGGATCTATCAAAGGCTTATCTGCAGGAATTCTCATCACAATGTCAGCATTAATTTCTCTTGCAGCATCACAATATCTAGACAAAACATCTGATTGACTTCCCCTAGTTACAACAGCGCCAAAACTTTTAGCAGCCTTAGCTAGTTGATCATCTTGTGCACCAAAGGGAATGGCACAACAAACTATATCTGCAAGTGGAATAGCTTTACATCTTCGGATAACTTCTTCTAATACTGTTGTCTTACCAAGGCTCAATAGAACCTTTCCAGGAAGGCGCATTGAGCCCATCCTAGCTTGAATAATAATTGCTTTAGTCATAGCATAAAATTCTCTGAAAGTTTATTTCTTTTTAATTATAGAAAGAATATCTATATATGTCCAATCTTTAGGATGGTTACTAAACGACCATGGAATCCATGTTTGAAGCGCCCATCCAAGATGGTATTTTGGCGCCACAATGAATCTATTGGGATAATTATTTAACCATGCACCCCACCATGAAAAAGAACTATTGGCAATAATATTATACTTACACTGTGTAAATAAATGCAGATCAACAGCATCAGGATTATCAATAAAAATAATTTTATTTTTTATAAATGAGAAATGTTTTTCTACGTAGTCTGGTGAATCTGTTGTAATAAGAAATAATAAATCATCTGGAATAATTTTTAGTGCTGATTCATAATATTCAATAGGCAATGCCCAGCCTTCTTGACCCCCAGATAGTCCTTTTCCTTGAGTCAAATAATCACCGCGACGAACATGTATACAACACCTCATCTCAATAGGGTGGGAGAGCGATGAAACTATACTTTCAAGTTGAGTTGAGTATTTTTTCTTTAGAGTAAACCATTGAATGATCTTATCTCGATTATCTGAAAAGTAACTATCTGCTTGAAAACTGCCTGAAAACTCTGTCCAATCGTTAGCAAGTTGCATATCTTCGTCAAAAGTTTCATAATTTCCTGAAGAATTTTCATCTTCAAGTTTTTCTCGTTTTGGAGAAAAGTAATTTTTTTTATTTTCAGGCTTCAAAGACCACCAGATTTTCAAAAAGGATCGCCTTAGAAAACTTTCTCCACTTAATATGAAGTAACTACTGATATCGTCCTTCATAAATGGGGGCTCCAGTCGCTTTTCACTTCTTCCTAACTTTTGACCAATATAACTTTTGAATGATTTAACTCTATACTTAAAAGTACGCCTAGTAACGAAGTAGCAAAATCTATACCCTCTTTTCTCAGCAAAAGTTCTAACTGATGCATACTGAAATAAAGTATTTGCAAGCCCTGAAGTTAGTTTAATAGAAATCATTGATTAAGTTCCAATTTGTTTATATTTGAATATATATCGTCTTTCTGATAAGAATATATTAACTAATAGTTATAATATAATGGAAGCACGTCAATAGGTTGGCCTTCTAACCATTCGCCGACACTACAATTTTTAAGAATAGAATCCACTCCTACCTCTTTCATTAAAGCAAATGCCTCTTGTTCGTTGGTAAGACGGCAATAGATACTTACTGCTACCCTGGTAGGAATAAAATCATAATGCGCCATATGGATAGAAGTTTTTGCATGCCAAAGGGAGGGTTCAATGTCTCCGAAGTCCTCATATGCAAGAGCAAGCATAATATGGATACGGTGGTCATTGATTTTAGTCGCTTCCAGTTTTTCAACAACTTCATTAAAATAGACTTTATCATTCTCACTTAAGGCATCTTCTATAGACTTTATCCATGCAAATGAACGAGTTGGATAATTATTCATACAGTCATTTAAAAATATACGACGTTCAGAAATGCTCCAATTTTTCTGACCAAATGAACTATATATTGCAATACGCTTTTCATAGTTAATTGAGTCATCTATTCCAAGCCCTGGGAGTTCAGGGACATCGTTCAACATTTTTTCATATTGCAAAGCAAAAAAACCATAGATCTTATCTTCAATGATTCTTTTTTTATTAAACTCTCTAGAAATTTTATGTTTTAAATATTCTCCTAACTCCTTTCGATAAGTATTATCAAAAATAAATCGCTCAGCAAGGTTGATAAATTCATCTCGTGAAATTACGTCACATTCATGTGATCGTAAAAACTCCGCTCCATGTAAATTAAGATTTCTATTAGCTATCAGTTCAATTGAAGGAATACCAACGAGTGCTGCCTCAATATCACTACCGCCTGATGTTGGGAAAGAATTAATCCAAAAATGAATAGATTTTAAGACACAATAAATATTACTAATTGGGCCAATGTAATGTATGTTATTTCGAAGATCTTCATTCTTATTCAGAAAATGATCCAAATTATCACTACACCTTGACGTACCTATAAACACATGATGATAATTTGAGTGTCTACGAATCAATAAAGCGATATTTTCGAGCAAACTCTCAGTATCTCCAAAAAAAACTTTCCACATATTTGAAGTTGCAGAAACAATAGCATTATCTGGAATGTTAAATTTAGATAAATCTAGAGGCTTTGCCTCATCAATAAACTCAGTAGTATGTAAAGGCAGCATCATGACTTTAATTTTGTTCTCTGAATCCTTGGCTTTAAACTTATATTTAAAGACCTGATCAGTAGTAACCATAAATGTATAGTCTCCTGCCCCTGGGCCTATTGTAAAGGTGTAGCAATCTTGCGAAAGAACGGCATGAACTAATGCTGGCCGGGATGCAATTGCATATAAAGATGCAGGACATGGGGTAATAACAACAAAATCAATAGCATTTTTCCGAATCCAGTTTTCAATATAGTTAGCTTTTTCATTCCATGGCATGCCAACTGGAAGATGCTCAAATCCACTGAGCTTAACTTTATCAGTAAGATATTTATAAGATGAAGTATCCTTGTAATCATCTTTATTTGACAAATTACTTACTAGTACAAATTGTTCAAAATCTACCCCATTCCTTTGATAATGTTCCAGAATAAACCGATGAGGAACAGATGCTCCACCAGTATCAGAAAAATTTGAAATAACAAAAGCAATGCGATATTTCTTTTTTGGTTTCAGAAGTGTTGATGATTCAAACTTTTTCTTATTTAATGATTGTATTGCTTGATGAAGATCCTCATCATAATAAAACCTTAAATCACAATTACGAAAACGATTCATGTACATCCAAATATCATAAGCAGATGACATTGTTTTCTCGACATCACCAAGTCTTGAAGCCTCTAAAACAACTTGTTTTTTTTCATCGTACACCCTCCAGATTTCTTCATCAATATCCATCATGCTACTTATAGTCATTTTAACTCTTCATCCTATTAATCATATAATTTCTATATCATTAACTGTTTAATTTCGCTAACCGATAAAAAATTATTATTAGTTTTTGAACTATATTCAAAGCCCAAATCAACAGGCCTTCCATTTTCTCCAATAGCATTTTTATTAAAATCACGATTTACCTCTATAAACTTAATACTTGGAGTAATAACATAATGGTCATCAAATTCAATTGTAAGGTGGGAATCGTCTAATGGACACATAATTTCATGTAGTTTTTCTCCAGGTCTAATTCCAACAATTTCAATTTTAGCTTCAGGAGCTATTGATTTAACTAGATCAATAATATTAACTGATGGTATTTTTGGAACAAAGATTTCACCACCATACATTCTATGAAAATTTTTTAACACAAAATTAACGCCAGCTTCAAGAGTAATCCAAAATCGAGTCATGTCTTTGTGGGTAACAGGTAATGATTTAGCGCCTTCCTTAATCAACTGCTCAAAGAAAGGAACAACTGACCCTCTAGAGCCAACGACATTGCCATATCTTACAACTGAAAATCTTGTAGGGTGCCCACCAACCATATTATTGGCTGATACAAACAACTTATCTGAAGCAAGCTTAGTGGCTCCATATAAATTAATTGGATTTGCTGCCTTGTCTGTTGATAAAGCTATAACTTTCTTAACATTATTCTTTATTGCCATTGTAATAATATTTTCAGCACCATGAATATTGGTTTTTATACACTCCATCGGATTATATTCAGCTGCTGGAACTTGCTTAAGAGCTGCAGCATGAATTACATAGTCAACATCCTGTAATGCTTGATCAACTCGGTCTTTATCACGGACATCTCCAATAAAATACCTCATGCATGGATCATTATACTTTTGCTGCATTTCAAATTGCTTCAACTCATCACGAGAAAAAATTATTATTCTTTTTGGCTTGTAATTATTTAAAAGAATTTTCACATACTCCTTTCCAAAAGAGCCCGTTCCACCAGTAATTAATATTGATTTATTATTAAACATTTTTCACCTTTATTTGATTATTATATTTTTTACTATGCCGTGTATTACTTAATTGAGATTAATATTAACTTCTCAACAAACTGATATTAACATCTATGAAATAAGTTGAACTTTTAGAAGAAAAAATTATCAGTAAAATTCGTCTTTACTACATACTCTTCCTGTGAAGAGATGATTATAGTTAGTATGGTCACTTAAAAGAATTTTTAAGAATTCACTTCTTTTATGGACTCCTTTATATAAAACATTAAATTTTGAAATTGCATCACTTTCATGAATACTCCTACTATTTGAAGAAATACTTTCATCAAAGACTTGATTTGGAGCAACTCCTATAGTTTCGAGATGAATTTTTTCTGGATATACTGACCTCATTAAATTAACAATGGTATCAACCCTTTTACTATGAAAACTTGAAGTTACAAAGCTTACTGACTTTGCTCCCACTGGTAATGCAAATAAGTCAATAGAAAAGAAAACGCTTCCAACACTATCATGAGAAAACTGTTCGCATAAAATTTGATTCTTTATTCCTCTTTTTTTGAGATATTCATAAATCACACTTGATTCAGACAATATAAAATTTTCTTGATTAAGCTTTGGAGGCACGTTTAAAGTAAACGATGATGAGCATAAAATACTTATATTTTTTTCTAAATACTTATTATTACAAGCCTGTATTACCCATTCACATCTTTCAATAACATGATCTGGAAGCTGGCCATCAACAGTAAGACCTCCACTCATAATTACAAACATCTTATCTATACTCATATGATCAATGTCATTATTAATTAAACATTACATTAGTGAACGAATAATATTTTTTAAATCTTTAAAATTTATACTAACTTTAACTGCTTTTTGTAATTTTTTACTAGAAGCTATTAGTACAGGAGGATCTCCAGGTCTTTTCATTCCAGTTTTAGTTTTAATATCTACTCCAGTAAGATTAGAAGCTTCATCTATAGCGTCAATTACACTATAACCAACTCCACTTCCAACATTAAACTCTGAACTTTCAAACCCCTTCTCAGATAATAAACTTAATGATTCTAAATGGACTTTGACAAGATCATCAATATGCACATAATCTCTTACACAACTTCCATCTTCTGTTTCGTAATCATCTCCAAATATTGTTACTGCGTCAATCTCACCTCTTGATGCCTGCATAATTATTGGTAATAAATGCGTCTCAGGATTATGCCTTTCTTTTAATTCACCATCAGAATCATGCCCTGCCGCGTTAAAATATCTTAGTGAAATATATTTCAAGCCATACGCAGAGTTAAAATCTTTCAATATATGCTCAATCATTAATTTTGTTCTCCCGTATGGATTAATTGGAACTTTTGGGTGATCCTCAGTAATAGGAATAGAAACAGGATTCCCAAAAATAGAAGCAGAAGAGCTAAAAACTAACTTTTTACAATTTGAATCAATCATTGCCTTTAAAAGACTTATAGAGCCAGAAACATTATTATGGTAATACTTATAGGGATTAAGTGAAGACTCTCCCACTAATGAATATGCAGCAAAATGCATTACTGCATCAGGATTATATTTAATAAACAAGTTTTTAAGTGTATGTGTGTCCAAAATATCACATAATTCAAATTTACCATATAAGACCGAATCTTTATGGCCTGTAGATAAATTATCAATGGTAATCACTTCGTGTCCTGCTTTATGAGTGGCTTTAACCATATGTGAACCTATATAGCCAGCACCACCAATTATAAAAATTTTCATATTTAATTATTCTTTAAGTACCACTTATAAGTTTTTTCTAAGCCCTTTTCAAGGCTTACTTTGTAATTCCAGCCCATACTCGATAATCTAGAAACATCCAATAATTTTCTTGCTGGCCCATCTGGACGTGTCAAATCAAATGATAATTGCCCCTTATAACCAACAATCTTTTTAATGGTTAAAGCCAGACTTCGTATAGAAATATCTACACCTGAACCTATATTTATGTGCGATAGCATATCTAATGATTGTTTCTGATAAATTTTCTTATCTAATTTTAGAAGGTATATTGCTGCATCCGCTAAATCTTCAACATAAAGAAACTCTCTTCTAGCATTTCCAGATCCCCAAATAATAACTTCTTCTATATTTTTTTCTTTAGCTTCATGTATCTTTCTTATTAATGCTGGAATAACATGTGAATTCTCAGGATGATAGTTATCATTTGGGCCATATAAATTCGTAGGCATAACTGATCTGAAATCAGTATTATATTGTCTATTATAAGATTCACAAAGCTTTATGCCTGCAATTTTTGAGATTGCATAAGGCTCATTAGTTGACTCTAAAACATTCGTGAGAAGAGCTGTTTCTTTCATCGGCTGTTTTATGGATTTAGGGTAAATGCAAGAACTTCCTAAAAACAGCAATCGGTCAACATTACTTAGATATGAACTATATATAACATTAGCTTCTACCATTAAATTTTCATAAATAAAATCTGCTGGATAAGTATTATTAGCATAAATACCTCCAACTTTAGCTGCTGCTAAAATTACATGATTGGGCCTCTCTTTTTTAAAAAAAAGTTGCGTTTGAGCTTGGTCTGTAAGTTCAAGCTCTTTATGTGTCCTTGTAATTAAATTAATAAAACCATCAGAACTAAGCTGCCTATATATAGCTGATCCAACAAGGCCAGTATGTCCTGCAATATAAATTTTATCAGTAAGCTTCATAAAGACAACCGCTTACTCTTGAAAATTTGGAGCTTTAAAGCCATGCTCTTTGATTAAAGCGTCTTTTTTGGCAATATTAATATCATTTTCCATCATCTCATGAACTAATTCTTCTAGCGTAATTTCAGGTTTCCAGCCTAATTTCTCTTTAGCCTTTGTTGGGTCTCCCAATAGGTCCTTAACTTCTGTTGGACGAAAATATCTACTATCAACTGCAACTATCAGTTTTCCTGTTTCAGTATCATAGCCTTTTTCATCTTCGCCACTCCCTTGCCATTTAATATTTTTTCCTAAATGACTCCAAGCAAAATTTACAAAATCACGAACTGAATACTGAACTCCAGTTGCAATACAAAAATCCTCTGGTGTATCTTGTTGCAACATCAACCATTGCATTTTTACATAGTCTTTAGCATGGCCCCAATCACGCAATGCATCTAGATTTCCAAGATACACAGTTTCTTGAAGCCCAAGAGAAATACGTGCAAGCGCCCTTGTAATCTTGCGTGTTACAAAGGTTTCACCACGTAGGGGAGATTCATGATTAAACAAAATTCCATTACAAGCAAAAATTCCATATGCTTCACGATAGTTGATTGTTATCCAATATGCATAAAGTTTTGCAGCAGCATATGGAGAGCGAGGATAAAATGGTGTGGTCTCCTTTTGAGGACTTTCTTGCACCTCTCCATAAAGCTCTGATGAAGATGCTTGATAATATCGAGTTTTTTTCTCCAAACCTAAAATTCTAATTGCCTCCAGTAGTCTCAGTGACCCTAGACCCACTGTATCAGCAGTATATTCTGGACTTTCAAAAGACACTGCTACATGAGATTGTGCTCCTAAATTATAAATTTCATCAGGCTGTATTTTCTGAACAATATTAATTAAATTCATAGAATCAGCAAGATCTCCATAATGGAGAAAAAACCTTCTATTAGGTGAATGGAGATCCTCCAACAAATGATCAACTCTATCAGTATTAAAAGACGAAGACCTTCTCTTAATACCATGTACTTCATAACCTTTATTTAATAAAAATTCTGCAAGATAGGACCCGTCTTGTCCTGTAACACCTGTAATTAATGCCACTTTATTATTCATATTAATTTACAACCTTCCATCAACTTCACTCCTATTTAGTAAATATTTGATATCATATAGAATAAACCTATTTTTACCAAATGAATTAATTTCTTCTAATGGTAACTCTTTAAACTCTTCATGCGCAACTGCAATAACAATTGCATCATATTTATTTTTGATTGGATAGCTAATAGTTTTTATATTGTACTCATGAAATGCTTGATTTTCACTAACCCAAGGATCATAAATATCAATATTACATTTAGAATCCTCAAAGCCTTTAATCAAATCAACGACCTTAGTATTACGAAGATCAGGACAATTCTCTTTAAAGGTAAGTCCCATAATCAATATATTAGCGCCAACTAAATTAATTTCTCTTGTAGTCATTAATTTTGTTACTTGGCTAACAATATATTCACCCATATTGTCATTTAATTTTCTTCCTGCAAGAATTACTTCTGGATAATATCCAACTTCAATAGCTTTATGTGTCAAATAATACGGATCAACCCCTATGCAATGACCTCCGACTAAACCTGGCTTAAATGGTAAAAAATTCCACTTTGTTCCTGCTGCCTCAAGAACCTCCTCGGTATCAATTCCAAGCCTATTAAAAATCATTGACAATTCATTAATTAATGCAATATTTATATCACGTTGTGTATTTTCAATTACTTTAGCAGCTTCAGCTATTTTTATACTTCCAGCTTTATGAGTTCCAGCATTAATAATACTTTGATATAGTAAATCAACCTTATCTGCAGTATCTTTGGTTGAGCCAGATGTAATTTTTTTAATTGATGAAAGCCTATGCTCTTTATCCCCAGGGTTAATTCTTTCAGGAGAATAACCACAGTAAAAATCTTGATTAAATTTCAAACCAGAATACTTTTCAAGAATTGGCACGCAAACCTCTTCAGTTGCGCCAGGATAAACTGTTGATTCGTATATTATAATATCATCCACTTTCAGTATAGACCCTATAGTTTGACTTGCATTAATAAGAGGCATTAAGTCAGGCGCTTTATTATGATCAATTGGAGTTGGTACTGTAATAATAAATATATTGCAGCTATTAATCTCATTGATATCTGTGGTAAATTGAAGGCCACTTGACGCATTTATTTCTTGAGTACTAACCTCAAGGGTAAAGTCTTTAGCTTTAATTAAATCATTAACTCTCGATTCATTAATATCGAATCCAACAGTTTGAAATTTTTTTCCAAATTCTACAGCCAATGGAAGGCCTACATAACCTAAGCCAACTATAGCAATTTTAATATCAGTCATAGCTTATAGTGTTCCCTATACCACTCTACAAAATTCTTAACACCTTCTTTCACACTTACTGTTGGTTTATAGTTAAAGTCTTTTAATAAGTCACTAATATCAGCAAAAGTATCTGGAACGTCTCCAGGTTGTAATGGCAATAGTTCTTTCTTAGCCTTAATGCCAAGAGTATTTTCTATTTCTTGGATATACTCCATAAGCTCAATAGGAGAATTATTACCAATATTATACAAACGCCAAGGTGCGCTAGAAGACGCAGAATCAGGATTATTTCCATCCCAATTAGGGTTTGATTTCGCCGGATTATCTAAAACGCGGATAATGCCCTCAACAATATCATCAATATAAGTAAAATCTCTTCGATGATTACCATAGTTATATACTTGAATTTTTTGACCAGACAGTATGCACTTGGTAAACATAAATAAAGCCATATCTGGACGACCCCATGGCCCATAAACAGTAAAAAACCTTAGCCCTGTAGTAGGTAAAGCATACAAATGACTATAAGCATGTGCCATCAGCTCATTAGCTTTCTTAGTTGCAGCATATAAACTCAATGGATGATTTACATCGTCATGAACTGAAAAAGGCATATTAGTATTATTTCCATAAACCGAGCTACTTGATGCATAAACCAAATGATCAACATTATTATGCCTACAGCCTTCTAAAATATGATTAAAACCAACTACATTAGAATTAATATAAGAGTGAGGATTTTCAATGGAATAACGGACACCGGCTTGTGCCGCTAGATTTACAACATTATTAAATTTATATTCATTAAATATTTCATCAACCCCTTTTTTATCTTCAATATCCATCCGAATATGACTGTAATTTACATGATTTAAATGTCTCGCTAGTCGTGCTTCTTTAAGAAGAGGGTCATAATAATCATTATGGTTGTCAATACCTACGACCTCATCACCTCTCTCTAACAGCTTAATTGAAAGAGCAGAGCCAATAAAACCTGCTGAACCAGTTACTAAAACTCTCATATGTTTTCCTTAATCACTATTAAATAAATCTCTTGTATATACTTTGTCTAAAACGTCTTTAAGCTGGTCATTCAATCGATTAGATATTATTAAATCAGATAACTTTTTAAATTCACCTAAATCTTTGATAACTTTTGAATTAAAAAATTCTTCTTGCTGAAGGATTGGCTCATAAACAATGACTTGTATTCCTCTGGCCTTAATTCGCTTCATAATTCCTTGAATTGAGGAATCTCTGTAATTGTCTGAACCACTTTTCATAATTAGTCGGTAAATTCCTACTACTTTAGGTTTTTTGCTTATTACTGATTCAGCAATAAAATTTTTACGAACGGAATTTGCATCAACAATTGCAGTAATTAAACTATTTGGTACATCTTTATAATTTGCTTTTAATTGCTTGGTGTCCTTAGGCAGGCAATAACCACCATAACCAAACGATGGGTTATTGTAGTGTGACCCAATTCTAGGATCAAGACCAACACCTTCAATGATTTCTTTTGAATTTAAATTGTGTATCTCGGCATAAGTATCTAACTCATTAAAATATGAAACCCTTAAAGCAAGATAAGTATTACTAAATAATTTGACAGCTTCTGCTTCAGTAGAACCAACAAATAAAACATCAATATCACTTTTAGTTGCTCCCTCTATAAGTAGTTTTGCGAATTTTTTAGCATTATCTGACTGTCCACCAATGATAATCCTAGAAGGAAATAAATTATCATGCAAAGCTCTACCCTCTCTTAAAAACTCAGGTGAGAACAATATGTCATCATACTGTAGTTTGTTTTTTATTTTTTCTGTATATCCAACAGGCACAGTAGATTTAATAACTATAGTTGCTAGAGGATTTAGAGATATTGCATCATTAATTACCTGCTCTACTGAACTTGTATCAAAATAGTTAGTTACAGCATCATAATTAGTAGGAGTGCAAATAATTACATAATCAGCGCCTTTGAATGTAATTTCCTTATTTAGAGTAGCTTTAAAATTTAGATCTTTGTTGGCCAAAAAAAGTTCAATATCAGCATCAATAATGGGTGAAACCCTCTGATTTAATTGTTTGATTTTTTTTTCATTAGTATCATAAATAGTTACTTCATTATTTTGAGCCAATAACATTGCATTTGAAAGCCCAACATAACCCGCTCCTATGATTGATATTTTCATTTGTTGATTTCTTTAGTTGTAAGTTTTATAGTGTCTTCTTGTAGCTGAATAATTTCCTTTTTAAGGGCCTCATACTCTTTCATTTTCAGCCTAAGAAAGTCGAAGGTCATTTTGCCTTTTAGCTCAATTCCTTTGGGTGTTAATAAATAAATATATCTTACTTTATTTGAACTTCTTTTAAAATTTTTAAACTTTACTAAACCTTTATCAATAAGTTTATTTATACAATAATTTACCTGCCCCAAACTAATCCCCATTTCTTTTGCAAGTGCTCTTTGAGTATATTCAGGATTAGCTTCTAATTTTCTAAGCAAATCAAAATGAAGTTGTTTTTTTGTCATGATTTTTTTTTAATTGAAATAACGAATCACCATTGCTACCGCACGTCATAGACGCGTAATAAAAATGAATTTTTAAATAAAGTAGGAATTAATTTTACCATAAAAAAAATGTTCAATATTTGAACAACTATATAGAATTTGAATTTGTTTATAGATTTTTGACACTTCTAGGAAAAACATTCTAAAATTTGAAAGTCTAGATTTAAGTGTTTTCTATTAAAGTAATTAATGATGCTCTATAATTACAATAAAAAAATATATAAAAGAAATGTATAGTAATATTGACTTTAACAAAAAAACGATACTAATTACTGGTGGTGCTGGTTTTATTGGAAGTAATTTAACTTTTTATTTTCAAGAAAATTTTCCTAATTCAAAGATTGTAATATTTGATTGCTTTAGAAATGAGTCAAAATTCTCTAATGGCAATCTTCAAAGTTTTGGACATTACAAAAATTTAATTGGATTTAAAGGAGATGTCATTTGTGGAAATATTAATAATAAAGATGATTTATTATTACTTAAAAAATATAATTTTGACTACATTTTTCACCATGCTGCGATTTCAGATACTAGAGTATTAGACCAAGAAATTATTATGAAAACGAATGTTAATTCGTTTTATGATATTCTTAACCTAGCTAAAAATAATAATTCAGTCCTTGTGTATGCCAGTTCTGCTGCTACATATGGAAATCTACCCTCCCCTCAAACTATTGGCTACGAAAACCCTGAAAATCCATATGGCTTCAGTAAGCATATGATGGATCAAATTGCATATCATTTTGGAAATGATAATCCAAGTATGACAATTGTAGGTTTGAAGTTTTTTAATGTATATGGCTCTCGAGAATTCTATAAGGGAAAGACCTCTTCAATGGTAATTCAACTTGGCCATCAAATTTTAGATGGTAGAGTGCCACTCCTATTTGAATCTTCTGATCAAATTCTGAGGGATTTTATATATATTAATGATGTTATTCAGGCTAATATTAGAGCTTGCAGCCCTAAGAAAAATGGTGTCTATAATATAGGCACTGGAATTTCTAGAAGTTTTCAAGAAATTGCGGATATTTTGCAAAATGAACTGGGTACGGATTTAGGTACTGAATATTGCCCTAATCCATTTCAGGGTTATCAGACAAATACCCAAGCTAATATAGATTCATCAAAAATAAATTTAAGTTTTGTTCCTAATTTTTCCCTGGAAGAAGGAATTAAAGACTATATATCTGAAATTAAGAAACTACATGGAAGTGATAACAAATGATTGAGCTCCAAAATAGCAGTCCTCGAGTGCTTGTTATTGGAGATTTGATGATAGATCATTACTTATGGGGTAAATGTGAAAGAATATCCCCTGAAGCACCAGTTCAAGTTATAGATATCGAGAGTGAAAATTCGGTTTTAGGTGGGGCTGGAAATGTTATTAACAACCTTAAGTCACTAGGTGCAAAAGTTGATGTTATAAGTATTATCAGTGATTCAGAGACATCTAATGAGCTTCGAAAACTTTTAATTGATATCAATGTTGAAACTAATTTTCTAATTAATCAAAAAAATCGAACAATCTCTAAAAAAAGTAGAATTATTGCCTCTCAACAGCAGGTTGTTCGCTACGATCAAGAAAGTACTGAAGACATAAGCATGGAATCGCAAGACCTAATTCTTGATACTTTTAAAGAAATTATTGGTAATTATGAAATTATCTTACTATCTGATTATGGAAAAGGGGTCCTTACTAAAGAACTTACTAAATCTTTAATTGCCATTTCAAATAAACATCAGAAAAAAGTACTAGTCGACCCAAAAGGTACTGATTTTTCTAAATATAAAGGAGCTTACTTACTTACCCCAAATCAAAAAGAAGCTAGCGAAGCAACTAAAATTAATATTAGAGATAATGCAAGCCTAATCAAAGCAATTACTAAATTAAAAAATAAATACGATCTTGATGTTTCTCTTATTACTCTTAGTGAAGATGGTATAGCAATTTTTGATAATAAATTTCGTATTCATCCTACTAATACTAGGGAAGTGTTTGATGTAACCGGTGCTGGTGATACAGTTCTTGCGTCACTTGGTTTTGCTCTAGCCTGTAACCTTAAAATTGATAAAGCTATTAAATTCTCTAACCTTGCGGCAAGTGTTGTAGTTAGCAAAATTGGAAGTGCTACTGCAACACTCAATGAAATTATTGAACTTGAATCAAGCCTTAATAAATCTTCTAGTATTGAGCATATTAAAACAGTTGATGAAATTAGAGACTTAAGCAAAGATTTAAATGCAAGAGGTAAGAAAATTGTATTTACTAATGGTTGTTTTGATCTTCTGCATGCAGGACATGTTCAATATCTAGAGACTGCCAAAAGCTGTGGGGATATTTTAATTCTCGGAATAAATTCTGACCGGTCAGTAAAAGCACTAAAAGGGTTAGGGCGACCAATTAATAATGAAACTGATAGGTCTTATATAGTTGCCGCTCTTGAAGTGGTAGATTATGTAGTAATTTTTGACGAAGATACTCCATATAACTTAATCCAAGCAATCAAACCAAATACCTTAGTTAAAGGTAAGGACTATGAAGGAAAAAATGTAGTAGGACAAGATATTGTTGATGAATTAATTCTAGTTGAATTTGTTGAAGGCAAAAGCTCAAGTCAAATTATTAATAAAATTCAAAAAGGCAATTAGTTATGAAATCAATCATATTAGGTGAATTTAAAAATCATATCGCAGTTACCACAAAAACAATGGAATCAATTAGTGGCCTCATTGAAATTGCCGCTAATATTTGCATTAATAGCCTTAAAAATGGAAATAAAATATTACTAATTGGTAATGGAGGAAGTGCGGCTGATGCTCAACATATTGCCGCAGAAATTATTGGAAGATATAAAGAAGAGCGGAAAGGTTTGCCCGCTATTGCATTAACTACTGACACATCTGTCATAACATCAATTAGCAATGATTATGGATACTTATCCGTATTTAATCGTCAAGTGGAAGCTCTAGCTAATAAAAATGATGTATTAATTGCTATTAGCACCGGTGGAAGTAGTTTAAATATAATTAGCGCAATAAAACTTGCCAAAGAACTTGATTGCAAAACTATTGGCTTTAGTGGCAAAGATGGTGGCGTTTTTAATGATTTATGTGATGTCAACCTTATAGTTGCCTCTGACGATACGCCAAGAATTCAAGAAATGCATATTTTAATTGGGCACACAATCTGTCAATTGATTGACAATGCATTCATTGACTTTCACTAATACTATCAATTACATCAAGGACATCTTTTGCCTTAATAAGTTTCATGCAATTATGATGTTTTAATGGGCATCTCCTCTTCATGCATGGCTGACAATCTAATTTTTTTTTGATAACAAAACTACTCTCGTTCATCCACTGAGACGTTTCATTGTCTTTTGTTGGGCCAAAAATTGAAACAGTAGGAATTTGAAAACATGCTGCCAAGTGCATTGGCCCACTATCACCAGTAATAAACAAATCAAGACTTGAAATGTGGCTAATTAGCTCAGAAATACTAGTATGAGTTACTAAGTTTTGATAGTTAATAACTCCTTTTTCAATTAAATTTTTCTCTATATCTCCTGCGATATCTTTTTCTCCAGGCCCTCCAAAAATAACAATATCATAGTCAACAGATAAAGCACTAGCAACATTTGCAAATTCATCAGGATACCACCGCTTAGCATCCCCATATGAAGATCCAGGATTAATACCCAATATTTTATTTTTCCGCAGTTTATTTTGTTTTACATTATGTAATATCAATTTACCAGGAGCAGAGTCGATATTAATGGAATCATTAATGAAGTTATTATATTTTTCAACTTGATGGCCTTTAGTATATTTTTTTTGATCAAATTGAAACTTACTTTTAGATGAGATACAAAATTTGATTAATTTTGAGCGAAGAGAAGTTCTAAAAGAGAAAAATGCATCAAACTCACCAAGGTCCTTTATTAACTTAAATGTGTTTTTGAAAGTTTTATCTAAAATATAAGTTTTAAAAACCTTTGGATGACTCTTAATCGCCTCAATTGACACAGATGAGCCTATTAATGTAATTTTGGCATCATCAAAGTGATTCTCTAAATTTTCAATAGCTGGGGTAGCCATCACAGCATCACCAAGCCAAGTAGGAAGCTCAATTAAAACTTTCATTTGACTAACTTATAATGTTTTTTACTGAGCTCTAGTCCAAATAATAATTCAAGTTTAATCATTTTTCGATGTTTTTTTTGTTTTGTATTTAATTGATAATTGGAATCAGCCTCATATACGCCTATCTCTTTTGGAAGCCAATCTTCAACACATTGAGGGTGGGCTCCAGAAAACTCCTTAATAATGGATTGATCTATTTGGGAATAATCAATTTTATCGGCAGTCTTACCCCAATATTTTTGAACTTTTTGACTTTTAAGATTCATTTCTTCTTCGCTGCGAATCCATCCATAATGAAAACAGTGAGCACCAACTTTCTTTGCTCTTGGATACCTTCCTTTTTTGTTTTTATCAAGAACAAGCCAAAATAGACCATCTGGAGCATATGATCTTATAGAGCTCTTTATGATTCTAGCTTCAGAACGATACCATCCTGGTGACTCTAAATAACTATTTGCATTTCCATAAAAATGATAGAAATCAAAAACTAAAGCCTCTACATTGGAGTCATTTAAATAAAGCTTCATAGAATTTTGGATTTTTTCTAAATCATTTTCATGATATACCTCATCTCCTTCAATATAAAATAGCCAATCTCCAGTACAATTAAATTGCGCTATCATTTTTTGCTGGCCATAAACATAGCCACTATGTTTCATATTATCGCTCCATTTTGATTGAATGATGCGAATTTTAGGATTCTTGATAGAATTAATTAGCAATAATGTATCATCTTCACTTTCACCAACATTGATAACAAATTCATCCACAATCGATAAAATTGAATTGATAGATTCAATGAATGGGTAGCCTAATATTTGGCCATTTTTAATAAATGTAAACGCACTAACTTTCATATTAATTCCTTTTTACTCGATATCCCTCTATAAAAAGCTCATCTATATTGCAATCAATATAATCAATAATAGCATCTTTTGGTGTTCTCACAATAGTTCTTCCATGCAAATTAAAAGAGGTATTAAGGCTTACCCCATAGCCTGTAATTTTTTTAAGGGCTTTTAAATAACGATAATAATTTGGATTATCTTTTTCTTCTACAAATTGGGGTCTTGCTGTGCCATCAATATGGACTGCGCAAGGTAAATCACTAATGAACTCTTCCTTCATTCTAAAGGCAATAGCCATATGTTTATGTGAAAAACTATCTTGAAATAATCTCTCCCGATCTTCCTCTAATATTGATGGACAGAATGGCTGATAAGAGGGCCGTCTTTTAATAGTTGAATTAATTTTTTGTCTTGTATCTTCAAGCATTGGATTACCAATAATTGACCGGTTGCCTAAAGCTCTTGGTCCAAATTCCATTTGACCATGGAATAAAGCACATATTTTACCTTCTGAAACTGATATTGCTGCCACCTCAGGCCAATTATCACCTAGATCTTCATAAGAAATATTATCAAAGTTATCAAGCACTTCTTTAACTTGTTCACGACTAAATGAATCACCAAAATAAGGCATTGAAAAATCTTTTAACCATCTAATATCTTGCCCCAAACTAGTAGCAGTTAAAATTGCACTACCAATTGCTAGACCATCATCTGCCATTGCCGGATAAACATAAATATTCTTAAAATTAGTTCTCTCATATATTGCAAGACTCATAATAATATTTGCCGCAACCCCACCTGAAAGGCATAAGTTATTGGTTGGGTATTTTTCATAAGCACTATTGAGATAATCAACCATAATATCTTCAAGATAAGTTTGAATTGATGCACAAAAATTTTCATCGCCTATCCTATTTCTTTGTTCTTTAAGCCATTTAATATCATAAAATCGCTGAATTAACTTTATATCAAAGTTAATGCTTAATAAATTTTTGTCTAGATAAGTGGCACTCATTAACTGCTGATATAAATCTTCGTCAGCATTGCCAAATGCTGCTAATGCTTCAACCTTACCCTCATCACTATTAGGGCGAAGATCCATTGCTTCTGTAAAGTTTTGATACAGGTGGCCCACAGATAAATAACAATGATCTTCATTGCCAAAAAAACTGGCCAATGATTTTCCTATTAGATTATGCTTGTTATCCTTGAATAAATACAATTTACTAAAAAAACCATCACCCTTTCCATCTATTGTTAAAGATAATGCGGTATCTCCATTAAATGGAGATAAAAAATATGCTGCTGCTGCGTGACATAGATGATGGTCAATAAAATCGATTTGTTTAGGATATAAATTGTATTTATTAAAAATACTTTTAATATATTTTGTAAGCGTTTCTTTATTATGTAAAGGGTCTTCTCTAATAAATGCCCGCTTAACTCTCGTTAAATAATACTTAACTACACCTCTAAAATTAGTTGTTATAGATTTTAAAATAATCTTTTTTCTAGTTTTCTTTGAAATATTTAAGTCTTTTACATAGAGTGGATTATAAAAACTTCTTATTAATAACTCTAGATCTTTATTACATGTCATCTTGCCTCTAAGTTCATTATCTTGCCCTTTGTTCTCAAAGTCAGCAAATGAATGAGTAACATAATCTATATCGTTAAAATCATAAGCCTCCAATATTGGGGTTATTCCGATAGAATCGTGTTTGATTCTTGTCACTCTTTCTGTACTCATGGCAAAAATTGTTTTTTGCTTTGTGTCTAATAAACAGAGCGCACTATCATGCCCATAAAATTTAGTTCCAACTATTCTCATTATTTATTCTCAAGTTTTTTTATAAAGTTCGAGCTGAATTTGATTATCTCATCTACGTTATAGTCAATTAAACCATAATTACTTTTAGCAAAGACAGTTTTACTGAGTGTTGAAGTGGGTGACCACAATCGAAAACTATCTTTATTGTTTTCATGTATTGATACTATTGGTTTGTCAAAAGAGGATGCGATGTGAACTATTGAGGTATCAGGAGTAATAATTAAATCTAGCTGCTCAATTAGAGCTGCAACATCAATAATAGTCTCTGTCGAATAAGAAGTAACAACATAGTCAAGCCCAAACTTTGAAAGCATCTTTTTCTTTTCTAGTAATTTTTCTGGTGTAGTTAATACTACAATTATTATATTATTAAAATTATTATGTAAACCAACACATATCTTTTCTAGTTCTTTTTTTTGTATACTCTTTTCTGGGAAAGAGCCCTCTATATTGATACCTATTTTTATTTTTTTGCCTAGAGAGGCTAAAAAGTTTTTAGCCTTATCTCTCTCAATATTACCAAGAAAAAAGTCATAAACACTGGATTTAGGCTTGACTCCAAAAAAAAATAAAGTATCTAGCCAAATTTTACCAAAATGATTTATTTTATCTTTTTCTGTAAAGTAATCATATAGCTTTAATTCACTCCCTTTAACTCCATATCTTCCATCTTTATGAATAGAAATAATTTTTTTAGGTTTAATTATTTTTAATCTAAAAATAGCATGTGGAATTACTGAATGCTCTAATTCAATACATACATCAAAATTTTTTTTTCTCAACTTTAATAGTATTGGCAAATCTTTAAACACGTTGTTCTTGTAATTTGTATATATATTATCAATATACGGATTATTTTTAATCACATCTTTATTTACTTTACTTGCTAAAACAGAGAGACTTATATCTGGATATGCTATTTTTAGCTCTCTAAATATTGGCGTTGTTACAACCATATCACCTATTCTGTCATATTTTAAAATCAAAACACTTTTTGATTCTTTTATATCAAATTCAATATTTTTTTTCTTTGCAATACCCCTTAGAAGCAATGCTTTTAAATTATTTGTAATATTCATAAAAACTTATTAATACCGTCCTCACACCAGTCAAGTTCTTCAACTATAGCTTTTTGAAGAAGATTATCATTTACTAATAAAGAACTTCTATTAGCCTCATTGTGCCAAAGATGATACTGTATAGCTGAAAATTTAAGTGTTTTTCGATTAACGCCTTTATTTAGTAATCTAACAACAAACTCACTATCTTCACGACCCCAGCCTTTAAATTCATTATTAAATCCATTAACACTAATACAGTCTTTTCTAAAAAAAGACATGTTGCAAGTTTTTATGCCCTTAAGATAATTATCTTTAACTGAAAAAAATTGAGATAACAAATTTGAATGAATTGAATTTAATCGATTATTTAAACCTCTAGACAAAAAATCAAAAAATAACTGCTGTCTTTTAATTACATCTTTTGTTTTTTTTTCTGTGAGAAGAGCTCTTGAACCTTGAATAAAAAAACCAAATTTAGCATTTTTTAGATGATCGACAATAAATTCTGGGTGAAGTATGGTATCGCCATCCACCAATATAATATAGTCACTTTTAGAAATTGAAATAGCCTTATTTCTCGACTCAGCAGCTCTAAAATCTAAGTCTTCATGAAAGGAGTGTATTATTTCTAAATTTGATTGTGAATTAAAATCAAAAATTAAATTTTTAGTACGTTCATCACTGCCATCATCGGCAATAATCACCTCAGAGGGAGGAAGTATTTGACATTCAATACTTTTAAGAACTAGTAATAATGCTTCAGGGCGGTTATAAGTAGTAATTATTAGACTTATACTCATTTTTTGTTTAAAAAACACTTAGTAATTGGGTAACATTTAACCACATATTATTGCTTACAACTAATCATGAAAATTTCAGTCTACATTATTGCCTTTAATGAGGCTGATAAAATCAGAGATTGTATTAATAGTGCCTTATGGGCAGATGAAATTATTGTAGCTGACTCAAATAGTTCTGATGGCACAACCGAAATTGCTGAAAGTCTAGGTGCTAAAGTTGTTCATATTCCTTTTGATGGCTATGGCAATCTAAGAAATAAAGCGATTTCTTATTGCACTAAAGATTGGATTTTGAGCCTTGATTCTGACGAAAGGTGTACCGAAGCATTAAGAGATGAAATATTATCTTTAATAGAGGTTACCTCAATTGATATTTTCAAAATTCCCAGGAAAAACTACTTTATGGGCAAGTGGATAAAATACTCAGGCTGGCATCCAAACTATAGACAACCTCAACTATTTAGAGCTGGAAAAATGTCTTATGACTCCAACCCAGTTCATGAAGGTTATATAAGTCATAGCGATAAAAAAATTGGTTTCATTAAAAATAATATATGGCAGTTTCCTTTTAAAAATACTGAAGAAGTGATTTATAAAGCAAATCGGTACTCAACCCTCGGTGTTTCAAAACTACAAGATAAAGGAATAAATGGCAGTGTAATTAAAGGCTTTATTCATGGTAGCTGGTCATTTATAAAACATTACATTTTTAAACTTGGATTTTTAGATGGTGGTGCAGGATTTGTTATAG
>Ga0209482_1000485_pt1:0-5000 | contig 33682 bp, 21 predicted proteins | sample CoawatmetaG10DNA_FD_187512 | JGI IMG/M metagenome (GOLD analysis project Ga0209482, IMG submission 187512) | Marine microbial communities from the West Antarctic Peninsula - Coastal water metaG104-DNA (SPAdes) (version 2) | ecosystem: Environmental > Aquatic > Marine > Coastal ...
TGTTTATATTTAGTAAAGAAACCTTTAACGGGTTTTCTGACAAACGTAGTTTAAGAATGGGATCATTTTACAAGACAGCACGTTTAAATCTTAAAATTTTACTTGATTCTGATAATAAGCCAGTTGGAGGCAAATGGTCTTTTGATGAAGACAACAGAAAAAAACTACCAAAAAATATTTCCATACCGTCTGTACCTAGTCCAAATGTGTCAAAATATACCAAAAATCTTACTTCGAAAATAGACACATTATTCAAAGGTCATCCAGGGTCATTAAGTAATCTCTGGATGCCTACCAATAGGAAAGATGCGTTAGTTTGGTTAGATAATTTTTTTGATAATAGATTTCATAATTTTGGCCAATTTGAGGACGCCATCAAAACTGGAAACAATTTTATTTTTCATAGTGCCCTAAGTCCAATCCTAAACATAGGCCTAGTAACGCCTAATGAGGTGATCCATAAAGCATTAAGCTATGCAAAAAAAAATCAGATACCTTTGAATTCATTAGAAGGATTCATTAGACAAATAATAGGTTGGCGGGAATTTATTAGAGGTATTTACCAAACAAGAGGCAAAGAGCAAGAACAGTCCAACTTCTTTGGCCATTACGGAAAATTAACAAGCCACTGGTATGATGGTACTACTGGTATAGAGCCTTTGGATGATGCTATCAAAGATTGTATAAACTTTGGGTTCACTCACCATATTCCAAGACTAATGATCATTGGAAATATTATGAATCTTGCGCGAATTCATCCTAAAGAAATATATAAGTGGTTCATGGAAATGTTTGTTGACTCATCAGAATGGGTTATGGTTCCCAATATTTACGGAATGGCTACTTTTGCTGATGGAGGAATATTTGCAACTAAACCGTATTCTTGTGGCTCTAACTATATCTTAAAAATGAGTAATTATAAAAAAGCTGATTGGTGTAACGTTGTAGATGGTTTGTATTGGAAATTCATGTACGATAATCAAGATTTTTTTAAGAAAAACCCCAGGCTAGCAATACTTACTAAATTCTTGGATAAAATGGATAAAGATAAAAAGACCATCCTTTTTGAACAATCAAATATATTTATCTCCGAAAAAACATTATCAGCTTAAGGGTTAAATTAAGCTATCCAAGATAAGGATCATAGAGCCTTTAGAACAAAGCAGGTGATTCAAAAACAGACATTAAAAGGCAACCTATTGAATAGCCTCAATTGTTGTTTACTGCGAGAATAGCTTCTAAGCTTGTAAACTTTCGACTATGGGTTCCGTTTAAAGCCATTAACAGGGAGATCCCACCAATTTATACCTTGCTTTCTAAGCTCGTGCTGACGATGCATGCGGTCAAAAAGATCCACATCCATCTGCAAAAAAAGATCAATCAGATCCATTGGAACCCAATTCTGAATAAGATAATCACCCTCTCGCCTGTACCAGTCAAAATCTCGAAGTGTCATCATTTTTTTAGTGGCTGCAACACCTTGATACTCCCCGTTATGCAACGAGTATTTAGAATCCCAAATACCAAGTGCTCCATATTGACCCTCAGCATACCATCCCATGAAACGTCCACCAGATTCTTCATTTAGGTCGCGATCACCATAACCTAGAACCCATGGTCTCTGATGAAAATCTTTATATTCTTCAATGTTATGTGAGGAGCCAATACCAGTTGGTCCCATCCAATGAAAATCTGGGTGCCAAAAGTGGTGATGTTGCATAGTATCCATATTTTCCATATCACGACTTCTATTATACCAGCCCATGCTAGTTGCCATAGCTTGAACTAATTGCATTGTCTTACGACTTTCTAGATCATCTTGTTCTGTTAAGAGAATTCCATTTCCACGAGGTTTTAATACTTTTCCACCCTCCTGACCAAATGCTGGAGGTAGTACTTGGAAGCCTGCCTGCCTCATGACGCTTAGAATATCAAAAATAACATAACTCTCAACAATTTTTTCTTCACGCATCACAAAAAACTGTCCAAAATTTATGTTTGTTTTTCTGCCTGTTGCGGGAATACCAAGCCAATCATTTACAAATGTACCAGTCAAATAACCATATCCAGAGACCCACTCTTCATCTCCAGACAAACCGCCTAAAAGAATTTGAGGAATACGTTGTATGTCAGGAAAAGCTGTAAGTAATGGTTCCCAAAATTCAGAAATAAGCGCATCAATTCCGAGGAGCTGATTAAAAGGTTGTGAACCATTCCAGTTAATATCTTGATTAAATGCCTTCTCACAAATTCCTTTTATGTCATTGGGCTTTGCATTGTTCATTCTTTGCCAATAGTTCCAAATGACAGCCTTATTTTTTTGGTTTTTTGCATTCCAATTCATTATTCTTATCTCCAGACAGAATATTACTAGGTTATCAAACAGATAATAGCAGTTAATAGATAAGGGAAGAGTAAAGAGTAGAGATAATTATATCATATGAAAACTATTCTCTAAAACGCAAAAACCGCTAATCTGTTGAGCTAGCGATATTTTGGTTGGTTGCGGGAGTAGGATTTGAACCTACGACCTTCAGGTTATGAGCCTGACGAGCTACCGGGCTGCTCCATCCCGCGACAATTACACATAAAGTGCACTGGTGCCACAATAACACGTGGTAAAATTTCATCGTACTAGAGTTGATTTAGAACTTATTAAGTTTGGCAATGACCTACTCTCCCACGTCTTAAGACGCAGTACCATCGGCGCGACGGCGCTTAACTGCCGAGTTCGGGATGGGGTCGGGTGTTTCGCTCGCGCTATGATCACCAAACTAAAAAAATTCTAAATCACACGAGACTGTCTTTCCAAAAATCAGCATGACTGACCAATAAATCTATCTATTACTGGATCAAATCAAGCCTATCGGGCAATTAGTACTGGTCAGCTGAGTGGCTTACACCACTTACACCTCCAGCCTATCGACGTGGTAGTCTACCACGGCCCTCAAGGGAGACCTTGTTTTGAGGGGGGCTTCCCGCTTAGATGCCTTCAGCGGTTATCCTGTCCGATCTTAGCTACCCTGCACTGCCGTTGGCACGACAACAGGTCCACCAGTGGATCGTTCACCCCGGTCCTCTCGTACTAGGGGCAACTCCTCTCAAGTCTCCTACACCCACGGCAGATAGGGACCGAACTGTCTCACGACGTTCTAAACCCAGCTCACGTACCTCTTTAAATGGCGAACAGCCATACCCTTGGGACCTGCTCCAGCCCCAGGATGAGATGAGCCGACATCGAGGTGCCAAACACTGCCGTCGATATGGACTCTTGGGCAGTATCAGCCTGTTATCCCCGGCGTACCTTTTATCCGTTGAGCGATGGCCCTTCCACACGGGACCACCGGATCACTATGACCGACTTTCGTCTCTGCTCGACTTGTCAGTCTCGCAGTCAGGCAGGCTTCTGCCATTGCACTCAACGAGCGATTTCCGACCGCTCTGAGCCCACCATCGCGCGCCTCCGTTACTCTTTAGGAGGCGACCGCCCCAGTCAAACTACCCACCACACAGGGTCCCGGATCCGGATAACGGACCGCGGTTAGACATCAAGCAAGCAAGGGGTGGTATCTCAAGGGAGGCTCCACAGCAACTAGCGTTGCCGCTTCAAAGCCCACCACCTATCCTGCACATTGCTGACCTAATGCCAGTGTGAAGTTGTAGTAAAGGTGCACGGGGTCTTTCCGTCTAACCGCGGGAAGCCTGCATCTTAACAGGCAATTCAATTTCGCTGAGTCTACGTTGGAGACAGCGGGGAAGTCGTTACGCCATTCGTGCAGGTCGGAACTTACCCGACAAGGAATTTCGCTACCTTAGGACCGTTATAGTTACGGCCGCCGTTTACTTGGGCTTCAATTCGACGCTCTCACATCTCCTTTTAACCTTCAAGCACCGGGCAGGCGTCAGACCCTATACGTCGTCTTGCGACTTCGCAGAGCCCTGTGTTTTTAATAAACAGTCGCCACCCCCTGGGTTGTGCCCCCAACCGAAAGTTGCCTTCCGATCGGGCCTCCTTCTCGCGAACTTACGGAGGCATTTTGCCGAGTTCCTTCAACGTAGTTCTCTCAAGCGCCTTGGTATTCTCTACCTATCCACCTGTGTCGGTTTAGGGTACGATCTAACGGAGGGCTATTTCCAGGAACCGTCCAGCAGCCCAACCAATCCAATTAGGTTGAACTACATTTTCGATCCGTCACATCCTCCTGGCCCAGGAATATTAACCTGGTTCCCATCGTCTACGCCTTTCGGCCTCGACTTAGGGGTCGGCTTACCCTGCTCAGATTAGCTTTAAGCAGGAACCCTTGGATTTTCGGCGAGAGGGTCTCTCACCCTCTTTGTCGCTACTCATGTCAACATTCTCACTTCTGATCACTCCACCGGATCCCTCACAGGCCGGCTTCACAGTCAGAACATTGCCTCCGTAATAACCTAAGTTACTAAAGAGGCAGCGTTCTATATCACAGAACGCTCCGCTACCACACCTTGCGGTGTCCTAAGCTTCGGCTCATGGCTTGAGCCCCGGTACATCTTCGCCGCAGGATAACTTAATTAGACCAGTGAGCTGTTACGCTATCTTTAAATGATGGCTGCTTCTAAGCCAACATCCTGGTTGTTTTGGTCGTCCCACCTGCTTTCCCACTTAGCCATGAATTAGGGGCCTTAGCTGTAGGTCAGGGTTGTTTCCCTTTCCACTATGGGCGTTAGCACCCACAGTGTGTCTGCCAGATATTACTCCCGGGTATTCGGAGTTTGGTAAGGATCAGTAAGACGGTGAGTCCCCATTACCCTTCCAGTGCTCTACCCCCCGGGGTATTCGTCTGACGCTCTACCTAAATAGATTTCGCGGAGAACCAGCTATCTCCGAGTTTGATTGGCCTTTCACCCCTAGGCACAGCTCATCCCGTAACTTTTCAACGTTAGTGGGTTCGGTCCTCCAGTAAGTGTTACCTTACCTTCAACCTGGCCATGCCTAGATCACTCGGTTTCGGGTCTGATCCATC
>Ga0209482_1000485_pt1:10000-33682 | contig 33682 bp, 21 predicted proteins | sample CoawatmetaG10DNA_FD_187512 | JGI IMG/M metagenome (GOLD analysis project Ga0209482, IMG submission 187512) | Marine microbial communities from the West Antarctic Peninsula - Coastal water metaG104-DNA (SPAdes) (version 2) | ecosystem: Environmental > Aquatic > Marine > Coastal ...
TGGACTGGATATTGTGAGAAAATTGGGCGATTCAGTCTCCTTTTATAAGATTGGCCTGGGAATGCTCACTGGTGGTGGAATGGCACTAGCAAATGAATTAAAACAAGACCTTAATAAAAAAGTTTTTATGGATCTTAAGTTATTTGACATAGGCGCCACCATAGAACGAGCAGTCCATGGATTAACACAATATGATATAGATTTTCTAACAGTTAATGGGGATCCTCAAGTTGTAAAAGCAGCAATAGAAGGAAAAGGAGTTAAAAATACAAAGATATTGGCAGTGACATTTTTAACATCGCTTGATCGACAAGACCTAACAGACAACTTGATAAAGGATGGAAAATTAGACGACTTAGTAATAGAGCGTGCAACACGTGCTTTTGAAGCTGGGGCAGACGGAGTAATTGCCTCGCCTCAAGAAGCATCAAGAATTAGAAACATACCAGAAGCCATGGGTAAAATAATAGTTACTCCAGGTATTAGGCCTATAGGGTTTGAAAAAGGTGATCAAAAGAGAACGACCACTCCACTAGAGGCACTATCAAATGGAGCTGATTATTTGGTGATTGGCAGACCTATAATAAAAGCAAAAAATCCTCGGTTGGAAATCAGTAAAATTGTCAAAACAATCGAAACACTTATTTAATGCCGTCGGTTTGTCGAGATTGTGTAACTCTTTATGATGGCAAGTCACGATGCATAAAATGCAATTCTCCACGCATACTAAACCATCCTGAACTTTATACTCTTTCAATTGCGCATATGGACTGTGATGCTTTTTACGCATCAGTTGAAAAGAGAGACAATCCTAATCTAGCAGATAAACCAGTAATTATTGGAGGTGGCGCACGTGGAGTTGTAAGTACCGCTTGCTACATTGCACGCATGAAGGGCGTTAGGTCAGCAATGCCAATGTTTCAGGCTCTAAAAAAGTGTCCAGAGGCCATCGTTATAAAACCTCGTATGGAAGTATACAGCAATATTTCTAAATCTATCAAACAAATGATGACTGAATTAACTCCAGCAGTAGAACCACTATCCCTTGATGAAGCATTTCTTGATCTTACTGGCACAGAAAAATTGCATGGATCGCCACCAGTCGTACAATTATGTATTTTATTAAAACGCATATCAAGCGAACTTGGAATAACTGGCTCAATTGGGCTCTCACACAATAAATTTTTAGCAAAAATAGCTAGTGATCTAGAAAAACCCAAAGGATTTTCAATCATAGGCTTGGAAGAGACAGATGCTTTTCTATCAGATAAACCGGTTAAATTGATATGGGGTGTAGGCACCACTTTTCAAGATAAATTAGAAAATGATGGTATTCGAAAGTTTTCAGACATCAAATCAAGGACGCAAGAAGAATTAATAAAAAGATATGGTCAAGCTGGGCTTAAATTATGGCACCTCGCGAGAGGCCAAGATCCTCGAAAAATATCAGCTAACACCCCAGTAAAAAGTATTTCTAATGAAACTACATTTTATGAAGATACGTCTGATAGAGATCTTCTAGATGGTCATATCTGGAGACTTTCAGAGAAGATTGCTGATAGAGCTAAAGCAACCAACCGTATAGGCTCTGTGGTCAGCATTAAACTAAAGCGCAAAGATCATAGTCAGCTAACTCGTAGATTAAGCCTTAGAGAGCCAACCCAAATGTGTTCATTAATTTACCAATCGGCTAAATCTCTTTTAGACAAGATAGAGGATAAAGGACCTTTCAGATTAATCGGTGTTAATCTCTCAAAAATAACACGCTCTTATACAGAAGATGAATATAATGATTTAATCGATTTTGTAGGTAAAAATAGCATAAATGTAGAAAAGGCTACAGATAAAATAAGACAAAAATTTGGTAAGAACGCTATCTTAAGGGGACGTTCTTTAAGATAATTTTACTCCGCTGCAATAGATTTCTGCTCAACTCCCAATTGAACTAACTCATATGAAACTGCTGATATTCTTCGCTTAAAATCGTTAAAATTTGCTATTTTCTCAATTTCTGATTCATTCATATATAAGCTGCGATTAATCTCTATCTGAATAGCATGTTGTTTCAGCTTTGGATCACCATAGTTCTGTGTAATGAAACCTCCTGAAAAAGGTCTATTTCTAACCACGTTAAAACCTTGTTTTATGAAAGCATCCTCAGTCTGCTCAAAAATATGCATATCACAAGATTTCCCAAAACAATCTCCTAAAATAATATCAGGTACTTTTTTTCCCAAATTAGTTAAAGATTTAACTGCTTGTTGAGGCATCGAATGACAATCAAATAACACAACCTTTCCCCAAACACTCCTTGTTGTTTGTAGGGTTTTAGCCAACTCCTTATGATAGGGGTAATAGTAATTATTTAATCGTTCTTTAGCCTCCTGAAAAGACATTTTTCCTGATTTAATAACCCTTCCGTTTGCCACAACGCGAGGGATCACCCCTAGGCCTGAAGGAATTGGTTTATAATTCACTTTACCTCTTAGTCCAAAAATAAGCTCTGGGTCCAACTCACTCTCGTCTCGGTTTAAATCAACAAAAGAACGTGGAGCATTGGCTGAGATTAACGGTGAACCGTATGCAGTCACTTCTGAGAAAAGCTCATTGACGAAAGCATCTTCAGAGGATCTCAATTTAAGAAAGTCTAGTTGAAAATCATTTTTGAAAGTTTCACTATATGCTGTTCCAGAATGTGGGGAGGAGAATATACAGAAGGATTTCTGCCTTAACGGCACGCATAATTCATAGGGTTGGGTTTGCATCAATTTTAATCCTTACAAAATGTTTAATATATAATTACTAGATTGTCCGAAAGGCCTTGATCCCAATCAAATTCCCTTTTATAGACCGTGGACCGATGCGTTGCGCATTCTCTACAATAATGATTCTGTGGGAGCATGGTTTTTAATGGGCGTATAGCTCAGCGGTAGAGCACTACGTTGACATCGTAGGGGTCACTGGTTCGATCCCAGTTACGCCCACCAAAAATCCTCAATAATTGAGGTAAAGAAAATGGCGCAAGCGCGCCTCGAAAGGAAGAGAACTATGAAGGTAAAAAACTCGCTCCGCTCGTTAAAAGCGCGCCACAGAGATTGTCGTATTGTCCGCCGTAAAGGCCGAGTATATGTAATTAACAAAACGCAAAGGCGTTTCAAGGCTCGTCAAGGTTAATACAAGTACTTAAGAAAATTAAAATTTTCTATGATTGATATAATCTTTTATCTTCAATAACCAATCCATCTTTTGGTAGAGTTCCCGGTGAACAAATAATTACTTCACCTCTCAATTTGAAGACACTAGTCATTGACGATTCATATGTCGAACTGTCTTCATTTAGTGTTTCTATCATAATAGTCATTTTATCTTTTTCGCCCACCCTATCAGCAACAACTCGTGCTTTTATAATATCTTTATTAACCTCAACAAAATCAGCCACCTGCTCTGGCCTCACAAACATTCCTTTAATCTTAGTAGTTTGATCAGCCCTACCAAGCCAACCCTTAATACGCATATTTGTTCGCCCACAAGGGCTTTGTCCTGGCTGTACAGCGGACATATCCCCTGTAGCAAATCTGATTAATGGATAATCTTTGTTTAGAGTTGTCACAATAACCTCGCCCACCTCACCCTCAGGTACGGGTATTCCTGAGCCTGGGGTCACAATCTCTACAATAACTCCCTCATCGACAATCATACCGTCCATAGCAGTGGACTCATAAGCAATATTACCAAGATCTGCCGTTCCATAAGACTGCAGGCAAGTAATGCCCCGATCAATATACTCTTGCCTAAGTGAAGGAAATAGAGCCCCACCCCCCACAGCAGCTTTAGTCAGTCGGCTTAAGTCAAGTTTTAAATCATCTGCTTTATCCAATAATGTTTTTAGAAAATCTGGAGTTCCTGCGTATGCTGTAACTCCTATATCAGCTGCTGCTCTAGCCTGTAGTTCACTCTGCCCCACACCAGCTGGGAAAACTGTTGCACCAACTGTACGAGCCCCATTTTCAAACATCATCCCAGCAGGTGTCATATGATAAGAAAAACAATTTTGTACTATATCATTACGTCCAATTCCGAGCGCGTGTATAAAACGCCCCATTCTCCACCAATCATTTGCAATTCGTCCTGGTTCATATATTGGGCCTGGTGATTGAAAAATATGCTCAAAACTACTTGCAGTGCCCGGAGTATACCCACCAAATGGCGAGATCTTCCTTTGAGCATCACTTATCAAGGATTTGCGAGTAATTGGGAGCTCAGCCAAGCTATTCAAAGAAGAAAATTTCTTCAAATCAAATTCTTTCAGTATATTTTTATATGCAGTTGTATTATCTCTCGCGTACAGAAGTAGCGCAGGCAATAGCTTTTCAAGATCACTCGCTCTTTGATCTGCAGTCCTGATTTCTAATTCGTCAAAAAAAGTCATCTAATAAAATCTCAAATAAATTACTCTAAATATTTTAACTTAACCAACGTTTTCGACGACGATAGCTTCGACCATCTCGGAATGACTTTCGACCTTTATCTGAAATTCCCAAATAAAATTCTTTAACATCAGGATTTTCTCGAAGATCTTCTGCTGTGCCATCCATTACTACTCTGCCAGATTCTAAAATATATCCATAATGCGCAAATCTTAAAGCCACATTTGTATTTTGCTCTGCTAAAAGAAATGAAACACCTTCTTTTTCATTTAAATCTTTTACAATCTCAAAAATTTCTTCGACTAACTGTGGTGCAAGCCCCATACTAGGCTCATCTAGAAGAACTGTCTCCGGTTTTGACATCAATGCTCTTCCAATCGCGCACATCTGTTGCTCTCCACCAGAAGTATAGCCAGCCTGACTTTTACGTCTTTCTTTTAGTCTCGGAAAGTAAGAATATACCATTTCAAGATCATTTGCTATTACAGACTTACTGTCCGTCCTCGTATATGCTCCAGTCATTAAATTTTCTTCAACAGTTAAATGCTCAAAGCAGTGTCGACCTTCCATTACCTGGATTACACCTCTTTTTACCATTTCAGATGGATTTTGATTTAAAATTGACTGACCTCTATAATCAATTGTTCCTTTTGTAACCTCACCTCGCTCAGAGTGAATGAGATTTGAAATGGCTTTCAAAGTTGTGCTTTTACCAGCACCGTTACCACCTAATATTGCTGTTATACCACCTTCTAATACATTTAAACTCACCCCTCTCAAAACCAATATTACATGGTTGTAGACAACTTCTATATTACTAACTTGAAGGAGATTATTCTTTTTCTCTGTAGTATCCAACATTGAAAACTCTCTTTACCAAAAATTAAATTCTTATCATAATTCTTTAAGTGAATTTCTTGGCTCAACTTCTATTGAGCCAAGAAAATTTTTACTAACAAAGTTTATTATTAACCACACTGATCAGAAATATTATTTTCTGAAGCATAAGCTGATGAATCTTCCGCAATCAAAGCATCAACAACATCTCGGTCTGAACCTACAAAATCAGTAATAAGAGACCAAGTTCCTGAAGCTGCATCCCATTGCTGAATGGCACCAAGACCAGGACCACCATGGTTTTCACAGGTTACATCTATCTCTGATGTAAATCCATCAAAGCCCATTTCTGTCCAACGTGCTTGATTTATCTTAAGGTTTTCCAAACCATCACGCATCATACCTGGAGTGATGTTTGAAACTCCATGTATTTTTTGGGCTGTACGTGCCGCTTCAACCATATATGCAGCGTTCAAAACACCACGACTATATAGAACGGTACCAACTTGGTCGCCAGCGCCTGCTGCATTTCCTGCATCAATGATATGCTTTTGGATATCAGCATAAACACCAAAATCCATTCCAGGTTTATTCATAGCAATCGCTTTATAACCATCTGATTTATCACCAGCTGGAAGAACATCATTTTCTGATGCTGACCACCATACACCAATGAATCGATCCATTGGAAATCTAATTGATGCTGCTTCACTTATGGCAACTTGGTTCATAACACCCCAACCCCACATAGTAACAAAGTCTGGCTTTTCTTTTCTTACTTGTAACCATGTAGATTTTTGTTCTTGGCCTGGATGATCAACTGGCAATAAAACTAGCTCAAAGCCATGTTTCGTTGAAAGTTCCTGTAGGGTCCTAATTGGCTCCTTACCATATGCTGAATTGTGGTAAACAAGAGCTATTTTTTTTCCTTCAAGAGATCCGTTTTCCATGTCCATCATATGTTTTACAATAATGGAAGCAGCGTCCCAGTAAGTTCCTGGAAAATTGAAAACATGACTAAATACATTACCATTTGCAGCCGATGTTCGACCATAACCCATAGAATGAATCGGAATATTATCAGCAGTTGCCTTTGGTATTAGCTGATATGTGATACCTGTTGAAAGTGGAAAATATACTAAAGCACCTTGACCTTTTGTAGCTTCGTAACATTCAACGCCCTTAGTAGTGTTATAGCCAGTTTCACATTCAAGTATCTTAATCATTTCTCCACCAACGCCACCATCTCTGGCATTAATCATATTTAAATAATCAGTCACTCCATCTGCATATGGAATTCCGTTTGGCGCATAAGGCCCAGTACGGTAACTTAATAATGGTATAGCAAGATCTGCACTTGCAGGTATCGCTGTTGCCATCATAGATGCAGCTATTGCAGCTATAGTTAGTTTTTTCATGGTCAATATCCTCCCTTAGATTTTAGACCTACTAATTAACCTCAATACTTTTGAGGCATTTTTCCTTGAACATTTCTAATAAGGAAATGGCCAAAGCCTTAATTTTCCCTTCAAGGTTCTCCAATAAGCCACAATACCATGTGGTTCCTTGATCAAGAAAAATACTATTAAAGCACCCACGAGTATAATTTGTGAGAACTCCGCTATATCTGTTGGTATTCCAAGAAGGCCAACAAACACATTTTTAAACAATACTGGTAGCAAGACGATAAATGCTGCTCCAATTAAAGAGCCCAAAATTGAACCCAAGCCACCAATTATTATCATAAATAAAATATCAAATGATTGATCAATTGAAAACGCTTCCGTAGGTTCAGCCGCACCAAGCCAAACAGCAAAGTATAAAGCTCCCGCCACCCCAACAAAAAAACTTGAAATTGCAAAGGCCGACATTTTCGCAACTAATGGATTTACACCTATAATTTCTGCTGCAATATCCATATCACGTATCGCCATCCAACTTCTTCCAATACGACCTCGCGTAAGATTTCTCGCAATCCACGCAAAGAGAAATAAGAAACCCAAACAAAAGAGATATGTCGCCCAAGGCTTTGTATATGGACCAGTCACAAGTATACCCAAAAAATCCCGTTGGGGAGCATTGATCTGGCCAGTAGCAGAATAATTGTAAGTCCATTCCCACTTATTAAAAAGCCATACAAGAAAAAATTGTGACGCAAGAGTAGCAACTGCTAAATAAAACCCCTTTATTCGCAAAGATGGCAAACCAAATAAAACGCCAACACCCGCTGTAACTAATCCAGCAATCATTATGACTACAAACATATCCATTGCTGGAAAACCCGTCATTAATTTATAACTAGCGTAGGCTCCAACCGCCATAAAGCCACCAGTTCCCAGTGAAACCTGGCCACAATAGCCGGTAAGGATATTTAACCCAATTGCCGCAAGGGCATAGATAAAGAAAGGTAAGAATATTGCTTTCTCCCAATACTCGCTAAGAAATAAAGGGACAATAAAAACTGCAACAGCCATTGTTAGCCAAAAAAGTATCTTATCAAGCTTTAATGGAAAAGTTTCTTGGTCGCTTTTATAAGAGGTTTTGAAATCACCCGCTTCTCGATAAAACATTTAATTAAACCCTCTCTATAATTTTCTCACCAAACAAGCCTTGTGGCCTGAATAATAAGAAAAGAAGCGCTAGCATGTATGCAAACCAATTCTCTGTCGCCCCACCGATCATTGGACCCACGTAAAATTCAAAAAGTTTCTCTCCAAGACCTATCATTAGACCACCAATTATTGCCCCAGGAATTGAGGTAAACCCACCCAACATTAGAACTGGCAAAGCTTTTAATGCAATCAAGGAAAGGGAAAATTGCACTCCAGATTTAGCACCCCACATTACACCAGCAACTAAGGCAACTATCCCTGATACTGACCACACTATCCACCAAATGGTCTCCAATGAAATGCCCACCGAAAGCGCTGCTTGGTGATCATCAGCAACAGCCCTCAATGCTCTTCCCATTTTCGTGTAAGCAGAAAATAATGTCAGTAATATAACTAAAATTATAGCAACAACTGCTGCTGATATTTCCAATTTATCAATAAACATATCAGTCGTATCTAGAATAAACTCTGATGGACCCTTAGGAAGACCTACGTCCAACATCTTGACATTTGCACCCCACATCAAATCGCCAACACCCTCTAGGACATAGGCCAAACCAATAGTCGCCATAAATAAGATAATACCTTCTTGATTGACCAGTGGTTTCAATACTATTTGCACGATAAGCCAAGCTAAACCAATCATAACTAGTAATGAAAACAAAAGTGCTATTACTGTTGGAAAGCCCGCACCCCAGTGCGTAGCATGAATGCCAAATAGGGATAAAAGGTGTGCAAAAGGTATTTGACCTGTTTGAAAACCAACCAGAGTTAACGCAGCAAATAATGCTAGTACACCTTGAGAAAAATTAAAAATACCAGATGCCTTGAATATTAGAACAAAACCCAATGCAACCAAAGCATACATTACGCCTGCTAACAGCCCAGAAATTACTATTTCATAAAAAAACGGATCTAACAAAAAGAACATTTACACACCCATAGAGACAAAAGTGAAAATTCAGTCATGCGCTACTCCTAAATACGCATCTATTACGTCTTGATTATTTAATATACCTTCTGGAGTATCATCTCCAATTTTTTTACCATAATCCATCACCACCACGCGGTCAGCAATATCCATAACGACACCCATATCATGCTCTATTAAAGCAACAGTTGTGCCAAACTCATCATTTACGTCTAAGATGAATCTAGACATGTCTTCTTTTTCTTCTACATTCATACCTGCCATTGGCTCATCTAAAAGCAATAATTTAGGTTCGGCTGCAAGTGCCCTTCCTAATTCAACTCTTTTTTGCAATCCATAAGGCAATTTACCCACTTCTGTTTTTCGTATCGTCTGAATTTCCAAAAAATCTATTACTTTTTCTACGATCTCCCGGTTTTCATATTCTTCTTTTTCTGCCGGGCCTTTCCATAACGCTTGAGATAAAATGCCCGTTTTCATGTGAGTGAAACGCCCAGTCATAATATTATCTAAGGTAGACATACCTTTAAAAAGAGCAATATTTTGGAAGGTTCTTGCTATACCTTGATAGGCAATTTGATAAGGCTTCATTCGTGCACGTTTTTCTCCACCAAACCAAATTTCACCCTCTTGAGGATGATAAAACCCATTAATTACATTCAGCATTGAAGATTTTCCAGCTCCATTAGGCCCTATTATTGCTCTAACCTCACCCTTCAAAATATCAAATGAAATATCTTGAATGGCTACGACGCCCCCAAACCTCATAGTGATATTTTTCATTTCCATTATAGGAGCGCCAAAAGTTCTTTCCTGCTCACCCATTACTGGCTCATTTTGGTTAATATTATTCATGCCGCATCTACCTTTTCATTAACTGTAGTCACGTTACGCAACTCAATATCTGCCGAAATACTACCTTTTCTACCGTCTTCATAAGTTACTTCAGTATTCGTTGATATTTGCGTTTTATCAGAATAGAGGCCTTGAATTAAATCAGAATACTTATCCTCAACAATGCGCCTTCTAACTTTTCTGGTCCTGGTCATCTCACCATCGTCAGCATCTAATTCTTTATGTAAAATTAAGAACCTATGTATTTGACATCCAGATAGCATTTCATCAGAAGCCAGTGAGATATTTACCTCTTCAATATGCTCTTGAATCTGCTTCACAACGTCAGGATGTCCTGATAATTCCTGGTAACTAGAGTATGAAATATTATTTCTTTCTGCCCAATTTCCTACGGCATTGAGATCAATATTGATGAAAGCACAACAATTATCCCGTCCATTGCCAAATAAAACTGCCTCCAAAATATTAGGATAAAATTTAAGTTTGTTTTCAACAAACTTAGGGGCAAATAAACTTCCATCAGCCATTTTTCCTACGTCTTTTGCTCGGTCAATAATTCGCAAATGGCCACTGTCCTCTTCTATAAAACCAGCATCTCCTGTTGCAACCCAGCCATCTTTATCTTTCGTTTCCGCCGTCCCCTCTGGATTTTTGTAGTAGGAATGAAATGAACTATCTGATCTATAAAAAACTTCTCCACTCTCACCTATTTTTAACTCCACACCGGGACATGGAATACCTACGGTATCAGCCCGAACTTCACCATCTGGTTGTAAGGTAACAAAAACGCCAGCTTCTGTCTGACCATATAGCTGTTTCAAATTTATTCCTAATGATCGGTAAAAATCAAAAATCTCAGGTCCAATAGCCTCACCAGCCGTATACCCAATCCGCACTCGGCTCAGTCCAAGAGAATTCTTTAGTGGTTTATAAATTATAAATTCACCAACAGAATATTTAATTCTATCCCATAACTGAACATTTTTACCATCTAAAATATCATTTCCAACTTTTTTTGCATGCCTCATAAAGTAATCAAACGTACTCTTCTTCAGCCTGCCTACGTCTTCCATTCGAATAGTAATTGTTGTTAGCATTTCTTCAAAAATTCGTGGTGGACTAAAAAAGTATGTTGGGCCTATTTCTTTGAGGTCACCTTGCATAGTTTCAGGGCTCTCTGGGCAATTCACACAAAACCCAACCCATAAGGCTTGTCCATTTGCAAAAATAAAGTCACCAACCCAGGCCATTGGCAAATATGCTAATATTTCATCTGTTACTTTAAGGTTATCAAAAGATGACGCCGCCCTAGAAGCAGACAAAACATTTTTATATGTTAACACTACACCTTTTGGCTTTCCCGTTGTTCCAGATGTATAAAGCATAACACATATTGTATCTTGATTTTGGGTAGCCAAACGTTTTTGTAATACCGCACTTTGAGAGTTTGCCACTTCCCGGCCCACATTCTGAACGTTTTTGTACGAATGCAAATGAGAGTGATCATACTTTCTGAGACCGCGGGGGTCTAGATAAATTACCTCAGTGAGTTCTGGTAACTTTTCTTTAATATCGTGTAGTTTATCACATTGCTCTTGGTCACCAACAATCGCAAAATTAGCACCACAGTGTTCCAAGACATATGCAATCTCATCACCGACGGCATCATTGTAAATAGGCACCGGGATCGCACCCACCATCTGCGCCGCAATAAAACTCCAATACAAGGCCGGTCTATTTCTACCAATTATGGCTACTTTGTCACCCACCTCAAGGCCCATGGAGATCAGTCCATTAGCTAAAGCTGTAATTTCTTCTTCAGATTGCTTCCAATTCCACGTTTGCCATATCCCATACTCTTTTTCTCGATACGCAGGGCTATTAGAAAATTCTCTAGCATTGCGTTCTAATAATTTTGGTACAGTAAAATAGCCGTCAAACGGCTCTGATGTTTTCACCAAACTACCCTCCCCAGGGAAAATTTTATGTCACTGATCGTTAATACGATTCTAATCATCATTCTTATACATGAATATGAGATTCTGAAAGCGACAAAGATTCTAAATTACCTCTAAAAATGTAATCTCTTATCTGTTAACGCCACGTAAGTATGACGTTTTATTATTTCTGCATAGTTTTAAACCAATTTTTTGAGACAGATTAGATGTTTGAGTGACCGCAATTAGCATCACTATCCAATATTTATTTGAGTAATTGATGATATACCCTTTAATTATCTTGAACCTTAAAGCTTATTTTTGAAATATAATTAAAGAAATATAGTTTCTTGATTGCAAAAAGATTAAAATCAAATATCTATCAATTAAAATTTGAGATTTAATTATGCACTTATGGATAAGATCAGAAGTTCGAAATTTCGAAAAACGAGTTGGCATCACACCAAAAGCGGTATTAGAATTAATATCCAAAGGTTTTGAGATAACTGTTGAAGACTCAAATAGTCGCGCTTTGCCTATCAAAGAATATAGAAACGCGGGGGCAAATATTGTACCTTCAAATAGTTGGCCATCTGCTCCCGATCATGCAATTATTTTTGGATTAAAGGAGCTGCCAGAAAATGTAGCGACCTTGAAACACCGGCATATTATGTTTGGGCATGCTTACAAGGGTCAATCTGGTGCTTCCGCACTTCTAAAGCGTTTCAAAGATGGTGGTGGTACTTTATATGATTTAGAGTACTTACTGAAAAAAAATGGTTCAAGAATTGCCGCATTTGGCTACTGGGCAGGCTTTGCTGGAGCCGCTGTAAGCCTTAAAGTTTGGTTACATCAACAAAATAATAAATCACCAGGACCTGAAAAGATTAATATCTATGCTGGGCGTGATGAACTAATTCAAGATTTAGTTAACAAATTTGATGATAAAAATATTAACAACCTTAACAAACCAAATATTATTGTAATTGGCGGCTTAGGTCGCGTTGGTAAAGGTGCTATAGAATTAGCAAAAAGCTTAAACATAAATGTAACTGTTTGGGATGTAGATGAGACCAGAAACGGCGGGCCATTCCCAGAAATTTTAAATCACAATATATTCATCAATTGTATTTTAGCCCGTCCTGGTGTTCCAATATTTGTACCACATTCAGCACTTAATTCTCAAAGAAGGTTAAGTGTTGTATCTGATGTTTCATGTGATCCAGATAGCCCTTACAATCCAATACCTATTTACGATGCAGCAACTAGTTTCGCTCAGCCAGTTGTGCGAATTACAGAAAAACCATCTATATTAGACGTAACAGCAATCGACAATCTTCCATCTATGTTGCCCGTAGAAAGTAGCGAAGACTTTTCTGCCCAGATTTTACCCACGTTGCTAGAATTAAAAAATATTGATCAAGGATCTTGGGCCGCATCACATAAAATTTATTTGAAACATATTTAGGAGAGCTTAATGTCACATATTCACTGGATTGGAACTGGACTATCAGCAATACCTGGAATTAAAAAACTCATTCAAAATGGTCATCAAATAACTGTGTGGAACAGAACTGTTCTAACAGCAGAACAAGCATTAAAAGATTGTGCAGTCACAGTTCGTGAGTTCTCTATTCCAGCATTAAGCAAAGAACTTAGTAATAGAGATATATTAGTATCCATGTTGCCAGGTGAATGGCATGTTTCTTTGGCAAAGCTTTGCTTAGAAAAAGGGGCGAATTTTGTTTCATCCTCTTACATATCGCCAGAAATGCTGGAGCTAAGTGAAAGCTTTGAAGCAGCAAATTTAGCCTGTGTAAACGAAGTAGGACTTGATCCTGGAATTGACCATTCAATGGCTCACTATCTAGTGAGTGATCTAAAAAAATGTGAGTTAGATTCAGACATATCCATAGATTTTATAAGTTATTGCGGGGGGGTGCCAAAATTTCCAAACCCATTCCGTTACAAATTTAGCTGGTCACCTGCTGGTGTTTTAAAAGCACTAAAATCACCATCCAAGTCAATAAAGAATGGAGCAGAATGGAATGTGGAGCGTCCATGGGAAGCTATATCAAGCTATGTTGCTCCATTACCTTCACCTGAAGAATTTGAAGTCTATCCAAACCGGGATAGTCTGCCATTTATAGCAGAATATAATTTTGATCCTGAATGGAGGATTAACCAGTTTGTTCGGGGAACATTAAGGTTACAGGGTTGGGCCGAGGCTTGGTCTGACGTGTTCAAAGAGATTGAAAGCCTTTCTTTTCCCGAGGGAGATGCGCGCCTCCAAGAAATGTCAAATAATTTCTGGAAGGAAAATGCATATGAAGCCACAGAACCAGATAGAGTTGTCCTATGCGTATCTCTAAAGGCAGAAAAAAATAATAAAACTCTGTATCATAAAACATTTGTTTTAGATGCCTGGGGAACAAATGAGAGTACAGCCATGGCAAGATTAGTTTCGATTCCAGTGGCAAAAGCAGTTGAAATTATTAAAATTGGTGAAATTAAACCAGGCGTTTCCTCTGTCCCAGACTCTTCAAAATTAGTGGACCAATGGATCGAAATGGTTGGTTCACTTAGCCAGCATCTGGAGATAATTGATCACTTGAAATAAGGATTTATAGATTTTCAGTTTTTGGCAAAGGTACAACTGCTGAATCAACTGAAATTTCTTCAAAATCAAAATTATCAAGTTTGCGTGCTCTATTTCCAGATCTTTTGGCTGATATTTTGATTTCTTCTATGTCTTTGGACGCCATAACAAAATGACGATCTAAATTCATCACTCTATCACTCATCCGCTCCACGTCCTTAAAGAGCAAACCCAATTCTGTTCTTATGGCACCTGCTTGTTCTCGCATGCGAGCATCTTTCAATATAGCGCGCATTGTATTTAAGGTAGCCATACATGTGGTTGGTGAAACTATCCAAACTTTAGCTTCAAAACCTTCCCTAACAACCTGAGGAAAATTGGCATGAAGTTCAGCATAAACTGCTTCTGAGGGCAAAAACATCATCGCAGAATCTGCTGTTTCGCCTTCTATTATGTACTTTTCAGAAATTGCTTTAATATGAGCTCTAACAGAAGTTTTCATCATCCGTTTTGCTTCAGTCACTTCAGTAGCATTTGACGCATTTCTTAAATTTTCATAAGCTTCCAATGGAAATTTAGAGTCAATAACAATTGATCCAGGAGGGTTTGGCAATTTCAGTAGACAATCCGCCCTCTTCCCATTCGATAGAGTAACTTGGAAAGAATAAGAATCTGGTGGAAGCGCTTTAGAAACAATATCCTCTAATTGAATCTCACCGAATGCACCTCGTGTTTGCTTATTTGATAAAATATCTTGTAATGATAGAACATTGCCTGATAACTTTTCTATGTTCTCTTGAGCTTTATCTATCGTCTCTAATCTTTGTTGTAATTCACCCAAAGATCTTGCTGTTTTAGTGGCACTTCCTTGCAAGCTTTCACCCATTGTATTTTGCACCTCAGCCAACCTTTCATTAATTACAGTAATCAATTTTGTTTGGCTTGTTGATTGTGCTTCCGTTATCGTTCTTAAACTCCCAGTTAACTGTTGCTGCCCTTCTCCCAGTATTCTTACTTGTTCTCCAAGGCCTAGAATTGCGTCTTGAAGAGAGTTTTTTTCTATAGGTTTGGAAAAATTCTTTGCCATTTTTATTAAAAACAAAAGCAAAGCAATACCTACAATTAATAGGATCAATAAATTTAAATTATGAATTACAAAATCTTGCATCACGTGCGACCAAATAATCGTTCAATGTCAGATAACCTCAACTCGACATAAGTTGGTCGACCATGATTACATTGGCCAGAATGTGGTGTTACTTCCATTTCTCTAAGCAATGCATTCATCTCCTCAACTTTTAGTTTACGGCCTGATCGAACAGAACCATGACAAGCAATTCTACTTAATACAGCGTCAATTTCAAACTTCAAAATTTCACTTCTGTTACTACAATTTAATTCATCTACAATATCTTTAATTAAATTTTCTACATTAATCTCACCCAAAATTGCTGGCGTCTCACGTACAGCAATAGCACCACCTCCAAATGGCTCAATTGACAGTCCTAAAGACCTTAATTCATTTGCAATCTCTAATAACCTAGATGCATCATTCTCAGGCAGATTTATTATTTCTGGTAACAATAAAGTTTGCGAATTGATATTATTTTCAGCCATCTGCTTTTTTAGACGTTCATAAACTATTCGCTCATGCGCAGCGTGAGAATCTACTAAAACCAGACTATCTTTTGTTTGAGCTAAAATATAATTCTCGTGCAAATGAGCTCTTGCCACCCCCAGTGGAAAATCCTCTAAGTCCACCTCGTTCTCAGTATTTGATATTTCATTATTAATTTTATCGAAAACATTATAATGCGGGAGACTTTCTTCTAAATTTTGAAAATTTTTCTGATTACTCAAATTATTTGATGCTTGGTAAATCCTTTGATTTGCATTGTCAGAAAGTTCCTCACCTTGAAAAGAACCTAAGGTTTCAGACCCAACAGTAGAAGAAGTCCTATGACCAACTTCTGCCAACGCATGCTTTAATCCAGAAATAATTAATCCACGCACAATTCCTGGTTCTCGAAACCGGACTTCAGCTTTTGCTGGATGCACATTCATATCAACTCTTTTTGGCTCACATTCGATAAATAAAGCCGCCGCCGGATATCTACCCCGTGCTAACAAATCAGAATAAGCAGCACGAAGTGCACCTATTAAAAGTTTATCTTTGATGGGTCGTCCATTCACAAAAAAGAATTGCTGAACTGCTGCGCCCCTCGAGTATGTTGGTAGCGCTGCATATCCTAGCAATTTCACTCCATCACGTTCTGCGTTAATTGAAATACTATTTTCAGTGAATGTAGGTCCTAAAACTTGTGTTAATCGACTCTTGATACTTTTTTCTGTGTCACCAAGATCATTAATGAATTTGAATATTGAGCGGCCATCTCCCCCATTAGAAATATCCTTGAGTGTGAAGTTTACAGTGGGTTCAGCTATCGCTAGACGTTTTATTACATCTTGGATGGCTTTGCTTTCTGATTTATCACTTCTTAAAAATTTTAATCTAGCTGGGGTAGCATAAAACAGATCGTGCAGCTCTACCACAGTTCCAATATTCAGTGCTGCTGGCTTAGTTTCACCAATTGCACCACCACGAACAATGATTTCAGCTGCGTGTTCAGATTCAAAACTACGAGACGTAATTTTTAAATAACCAACTGCCCCCAAAGAAGGTAAAGCTTCACCTCTAAATCCAAACGTATTAATATTCAGCAAATCTGAACCATCTATTTTTGAGGTAGCATGTCTAGATACCGCCAGGTTGAGAGATTCAGAAGGGATGCCAGTTCCATCATCAATCACCCGTAATAATTTTTTACCTCCATTCGAATATATTATATCTATATTTGTCGCACCAGCATCTAAAGAATTCTCAACAAGTTCTTTTATTGCTGAAGCTGGCCTTTCAACAACCTCACCAGCCGCTATTCTATTAATTGCAGCATCGCTCAATTGACGAATTTCTTTAGGAACATTCATTTTATTTTGTCCAATTGCTTCATAGATTTAACGTAAATGATTTTTAATCATTATTCTATTATATTAATGTGAAGCCTTTAATCCTTCTGGCTTGCCTACTACCACAAGAGTAAACTCTTTTGATGACAGCAAGCGTTTTGCCACTCTTGCTACGTCCTCAGAAGTTACGGCACTCACCATGACATTTCTTAATTTAATATACTCTTTATCTAGACCCATAAATTGCATACCAGCAAGAATGTTGGCTATCCTTACATTCCCATCAAACCGTAAAGGATAAGCGCCAATTAAAAATTTCTTTGCCTCTTCAAGCTCTTCTTGGTTTACTCCATTATTTGCCAACAGTGCTATTTCTTTTTTAAGAATTCCTATGGCTTCAGAGATTTTATCATTAGATGATTGAAACATTCCTAAATATAGTTCTGCATGGTCATACTGGGCTAGTGAAGTGTTAACCGAATAGGTTAAACCACGCTCTTCTCTAATTTTTTTCATCAAACGAGAATTGAATCCTCCACCGCCTAAAATATGGTTCATAACAAATGCTGCGAAGAAATCTTGATCCGTTCGGCTTATCCCCTTAAAAGTAAAAAATGCTACTGACTGAGGGCTTGGGTAATCAACTAAAACTGTGCCTAGATCTAGATTGGCTCTAACACGTTTTGGTAATAATTTAGAAGAATTTGGAAGATTCTCCAATAATTCATCCAACATTTCAATTGCTTGTATTTCACTGATATCACCGACAATAGAGACGGAGATCCTATCCCTTGTGATAGCAACCTTGTGTGCTTGCCGTAAATCATTTCCATTTAATAAAGTTATTTTTTCAGTCGAACCAAGGCCACTTGAGGAATATATATGGTCAGGAAAAGTTAATTCATAAAGTTTAGATTGAGCTATTTTGTTTTGATTTTTCTGATTTGACGCAATTATTGAGATAATTTGTTTCCGAACCCGTTCCATAGCTTCTTTATCAAAACGAGGTGTGGTTAAGGCTTGCTTCAGTAATTGTATCGCTTCTTCTCTAGTATCACTTAAAAAACGAGCTGAAACAGATAAATTATCGCGAGAAACATCAAAATTAAATGAAGCTGCTATACTATCGCGAGCTTTTGAAAATGCCTGAGCATCTAATTCGCCAGCACCCTCCTCCAACATCGCTGTCATAAAACTCACTGCACCACGGGTCTTATTATCATCCATCGATGTACCACCTCGAAATCTTATTTCTAATGATACAAATGGAATACTTTTTTCTTGAGCCAACCAAAACTTTGTTCCATTTTGAGATGTAAGTTCCTGAATATTTAATTCAGCATAAAGTGGTTTTATTAATAAAATTAATATGGAAAAAACAGCTATTAAAAACTTTTTCATTCCCTCTCCTCAAAAGGCTTGCGGATCCAACCTGTAACTGACCTTTCCTTTTTAAATAGTGAATCAGCAGCTGCCAAAATTTCAGATGATTTTATATCTTGTATTATTTTTGGCCAAGCCAAAACATCTTCAATAGTTAAGCCTGAGGTCAATGCCACACCGAAGCGCCTAGCCTGAGAATAAGCACTATCTAATGAATAGATTTGTTGTGCTTTATATTGAAATTTAATTCTTTCTAAATGATCTTCATCAATTCCGTTTGAAATAAAAGTATTAATTACTCTATCTAATTCTGTCTCTATATCCAAAAGTGTCACATCACTGTTAGGCACTACAATTAAGCTAAAATTTGTATCATCATAGGACAGCCCATTGTAATAAGCATTAGTATAAATTGCTTTCTTATTATCCAGTTGTAAGATTTTTCCCAAGATAGACTGTATACCATCTGAGCCAATTAAATCTGCTAGTAAGGTCAGGGCAGCTGCTTCCCGTTGCTGTCCTGAGTCTCGCTCTGCTGCAAGGTATGTTCTTGTAATATAAGGTTGAGAAACTCTTTCATCTTCAAAAATTAATCTACGTTCCACTATTTGAGGGGGCTCAGAAGGTCTCTTTCTAGCATCTAAATATATAGTATTCTTTAGGGAACCATAAAAATTATTTGCAAGTACTTGAACATTTTTTGGATCTACATCTCCAGACACAATTAAAATAGCATTATTTGGAGAATAATAAGTTTTATAAAAATCTATGGCATCTTCACGATCAAGATCTTCTAACTCATGCCGCCAACCAACTATTGGCACACCATAAGGATGATTTAAATATAAAGAAGCCATATTCTGTTCGTTAAAAAGGGCACCTGGTTTACTATCAGTTCTTTGACTTCTTTCTTCAATTACTACTTTTACCTCAGTATTAAAATCTAATTCTGATATTTTCAGATTTCTCATTCTGTCAGATTCATAGTACATCATTAAATCTAGATACTGCTTTGAGACTCTTTGATAATACGCAGTATAATCCTGCGAAGTAAAAGCGTTATCAGAACCACCAAGAGCCGCTACTGTTTGGCTAAACTCCCCATTTTCTACATTTTCTGTTTCTTTAAAAAGTAAATGTTCAAGTAAATGCGCAATACCTGATTTTCCAGAATTCTCATCAGAAGCTCCAGCCCTGTACCAAACCATATGAGTAACAACCGGAGCTCTATGATCTTCAACTACTACTACTCTCATACCATTTTCTAAAGAAAATGATGTGACATTACCGAATGCCTCTAACGGCACAATAACAGATAAAATAAAAATAAAATAAAATTTTCTAAACTTAATCATTTGATTATTTAGTTTTCACCGGAGGGACAGCAAAAATTTTAACCCCTAATTTACTCAAACGCTCTAATTCTTGCTTACTGTCAAGCGTCATCGAAGAATAGGCCTTAAAATATACATTCATATTTACCAATCTTTCCAAAAGTAATCCTCTATTTTCAGTCCTAAACTTCTTATCCTCTAATGCTAATTCATTTCTTATATTTTCCATTACACCAAAACGAGAAGCAGTTTCTTCCAAAAGTTTATCATCTTCTTGTGTTAAATTAGTTTTGGCAGTTAATGAGCCCCCGAGTGCTAATATAACATCTTCCTGTGGGTTTTGATCAGTTAGATTTACTCCACCTAACGTTGGTTTAGGTAATATTGAAAAATCAGTAGGCATTTGAATTTCTCTTAAAGTAACTAAAGCAAATTCATCTGGACCATCGCTCAAATTCTTTAAACTAAAAAGATTGGGATCACTTTCACTACAAGAGGTGATTGCAAAAAAAATCAAAAAACTTTTGAAATATAATCTCATCAAAACCATGCTCTAACCTTTAAACTCAAATTAGCCTATTAAATATATTAAAAACTTTCCTAAGTCACGCTTACTTATTCATTTTCCTAGAAAATAAAACTAACCCAAAAACTCCAATAAATATTCCTAGGTCAGCTAGGTTAAAACTATATTTGTTAACTATACCACAACAAGACATATTTAGAAAATCAACGACTGCGCCATGCACCACTCTATCAAATATGTTACCTAAAGCACCGCCTAGGACACATCCTGCCAAAATTTTCTCCCACCATTTAAACAAGCTTCGGTATGCGTAAATTATGATGAAAAAGCTAATGAGTAGGGTAAAACAAATTAATAACCATCGGATAAACTCGTCATTTGTAGCAAACAACCCAAAGTTAATACCTTTATTCCAAGCAAAATTAAAAGATAAATAAGGTGCAAATACCTCAATACTTCGAATTTTCTCCAAATCCAAAATATAAAGTATCCACATTTTACTTATCTGATCGGTAACAAAAATGAAAAAAGCAATTAAAAAAAATAAAGGCAAGATAATATCCTAATGTTTAAAATGACGCATATTGGTAAACACCATCGATATTCCAGCGTCATCTGCTGCTTGGATAACTTCATGGTCTCTAATTGAACCACCAGGTTGTATAATTGCCGTAGCGCCGGCATCAACAGCTTCAATAATTCCATCAGCAAACGGAAAAAAAGCATCCGAAGCTACAACGAAATTACTACGAAATGTGGATTCTAAATTTAACAATTCAATCATATCCTTAGATTTATGTACCGCAATCCTAGCACTATCTACTCTACTCATCTGACCAGCACCAATACCAATAGTTGAACTATTTTTTGCAAGAACTATTGCATTTGATTTAATATGCTTTGCTACTTTCCAAGCAAACAGGAGATCTTCAAGTTCTTTTTCATTTGGAGTTTTTTTAGTTACTACTTTTATGTCTTCAGGAGTAAGGTAGCCATTATCGTTTTCCTGTACCAACATTCCACCGTTAACTTTTTTCCAGGTTAGAGCATTTGTATTTTTTTTCACTAACCCTCCTGTCAACAAAATTCTCAAGTTTTTACTACTTTTTAGTATTTCAATTGCTTCTTTTGTCGCATCTGGCGCAATTAAAACTTCGGTAAAAGTTTGTAAAATTAATTCAGCTGTATCAGTTTCCACTATTTTGTTGAGGGCAACAATACCACCAAATGCTGAAATTTTATCACAGTCCAGAGAGCCTTGGTATGCTTTGGCCTGATTTTTTGCTAGCGCCACACCACAAGGGTTGGCGTGTTTAATAATAGCGCACGCGTGCCGATCATCATCAAATTCTGAAATCAATTCGAAAGCTGCACTAATATCATTAATATTATTATAACTAAGTTCTTTTCCATGAATTTGGCACATTGAGCCCAAACCGGTACTTAATTCATTTTCTTTATAGAAAGCTGCTTTTTGATGTGGATTTTCTCCGTAACGCAAAGAATGTTCAATATTACCTATAAACCCAAATGAAGGAGGCATATGTGGATCTTCCAAACCACTCATCCAATTTGAAATATCCAAATCGTATGCAGCAGTTACTGTATACGCTTTCCGTGCCAAACGTTTGCGAAGTCCCGAGCCAGTAGATAGGTTATTTTTTTGTAACTCATTAGACACGTTATTATAATCTTTTGGATCAACAATTACAGTAACAAAGTCATGATTTTTTGCCGCCGATCTAATCATCGCTGGCCCACCAATATCTATATTTTCTATACAACTAGCATAACTTTCTCCTTTTGATACAGTTTCATTAAAAGGATATAAATTTACAACCAGGAGGTCTATTTCTGGGATATTATTTATGACCATAGCGTCAATATGATCTTGATTATCCCTTAAAGCGAGTAATCCACCGTGAATAATTGGATGTAGTGTTTTAACTCGCCCATCCATCATCTCTTGAAAACCAGTAATATGCGCAACCTGCGTAACCGCATATCCTGCTTCAGAAATTACTTTAGCCGTGCCGCCCGTAGAGATTATCTCAACGCCCAGAAAGTTCAATTTCTCAACAAGTTCTAATAATCCTGTTTTATCAAAAACCGAAATTAGGGCACGAGAAATCTTACGCGGTTTTGATATCATTTTATAGCCTCTGATTATTCGTATTTAAGTTTATTGAGCCACTAATTTAAATTCTTTTAAAACTTGGTAATACTCCAATTCATAATATTGTCATAATTCATAAGATATGAAGATAAAACAACCTGTTTAGTCGCACTTCGCTTACCATTGAGTTCTTCGTAATACTCACTTTGCTCAATTTCAACATGGCATTTATTAGAAAAAGATAATGAATATCTTTCACCATTATTTAGTGAGAAATTTACTGAATCCTTGCCTAGATCCACTCCAACCTCAGGATGCAATAAAAAATTAAGTGACATTTTTATACCATTCTTTTTATTATTTCTAAAAATATTTTCAAATTTAAATTTTGAATCTTCCGATATTGCATTAAAACTATCTTCTCCAGTGATCTGTGTTTCATCATTATTCAACTTGATCATTCTTGTTTGAGTCAAACCAGTTTCAAGCAAATAGCCACTATGAGAAGCTATTAAAATAGTATCAGTTTTGCTCTCAATCCATTCTAGGTTAGCGGGTTGTAGGCTGACAGAATTTTCAAATTTATTTTCTAACTTCAGCGCAGAATTATTATAAACTTTGTTCCCAACACCCCCAAGCGAAACTTCGGTATCATTTACTTTTGAGCCAGAAACTATAAAAGGAAATTTCTTAATTGTGATTTCAATTGCAGATTTAGTGTCTAAAAAATTACCTTCAGTAACTGAATCTAATTGTCCACCAGTATCAACAAAAATAGATATATTTTTTCTTCCAAGCCGTGCGTACCCCATTATTTCTCTTTTTGGTACGCTATACTTTACTCCAGAATTTATCAGGGCTCGGTCAAGATATTTTTCAGGAAGCTCGGTCTTTCCTCTGAACCCCAACAAACTTCCATCTGAGTGCCGTAGAGACCTTAAAATAGGTGCTGATTTCAAAATTATTGAACGATGGTTTTCAGTTAGGTTAAATTCTATTTTTTTTAATAAAATCTCTGCCCAGGTTAGTAGCGAAAATATCTGAGATAAAATATTGGGATCTCTAGAGTATACTCCACCATCACGATCAAAAGAATTTCTTATCTCCTTATCCAACGCATCAGAACTGTAGCCGATCAAATAATTCTTATTATCAATA